>JAABUX010000120.1_pt1 | contig 134409 bp, 125 predicted proteins | sample 5561851 | NCBI WGS metagenome assembly JAABUX01 (sample SAMN10711883, study PRJNA513361) | rock metagenome | isolation source: Antarctica rocks | place: Antarctica: Victoria Land, Richard Nunatak red sandstone | collected 2016-01-03
CATTTGTGATGAATTCGGTTACATCTCATTTGACAAGGAAGGGGCAGAACTGCTATTCAGCCACCTGTCGCTGCGAACGGGCCGTAAATCGACCATCATCACAACTAACCTGTCTTTCGACCGCTGGGGCGAAATATTCGGTGATCCTGTTCTTACTGCCGCTATGGTAGACAGGCTCACCCACAAGGCCTATATGATCGCCATGAGTGGCAAATCCTACCGGGTGAAAGAAACAAAAAACTGGATGAAAAGATAACGCATGGCTCCCATCATACGACCGCCACCAAAAAAGTGAAAGGCGCTTGTGGAAAACCTTCATACTTCAGGTTTACCACAAGGCTGGGAAAAGCGAGGAAAACGCTAGCGCGTTTACTCCCGCTTTCCTCCAGAAAAAAACAATAACAACAAGAGCCTTTTCCTTTGATTTGGGACTTAATATCTATAACATTTGCACTCCCGCCCTGGTATACTTTTCAACTGAAATAGTGGTATACCTTTCGACTGTCATATACAAGCCGTCGAACCACTGTTGATTCGGTTCTCGTCACCAAGGGAAAACAGGTATATGGCCTTAAGAATACGTAAGTCGGCTTTAGCGACCGCCCCTGCCATAATAGGTGCAGTTTGGAAGCGAGTCTATCCGGAAACACCTTTAGACTATTACTATCAAAACGAAGTGTTTGAAGGCTATTTTCGGGGGTTTGCACAATTGAGCGAGGTCCTGAATGCCGCATGTCTGATAACAATCATCATTGCCGTATCCGGTATATTTGGACTTGCCTTCCTGATAATGGCAAAACGTACTAAGGAAGTGGCCATACGCAAATTATTGGGTGCAAGGGTTTCGAGTTTGGCGATCCTCATCAATAAAGAATTTATGATATCGATCTTTATTGCGTGCGCCCTTGGAGTTCCATTCTCTCTTGTGCTTGTTAACGGAATGCTAAAGCTGATTTCTCCCGAGTCAGCTATGGGAATAATCCCACTGGTCATTGCGCCGCTAGCATTGATTATGATCACAGGTCTAAGCATAGCGTGGCACATTTACAAAGCAGGTATGGCAGCCCCGGCCAGGAACCTGCGTGCCCAGTGAATGTTTTATGGAGGTGGTCACAAACCTTGGTGTACACAATTCACTTGATCTTGGAAGGATTATCTTTTACGAACGCCTCCCAGCTTGACACCGACTTACGACCTTTTGATGTGGTAGCTCCGGTGGCTTCAGTGACAAAGTTTTGAAAGGCGTGACACACAGCGACAGCCAGCCCATCGGTCGCATCCAGAAACGGACCGCTTTCTTCGAATTTTAGGAGCTGCTTGAGCATTGCGGCAACCTGCTCTTTCGTGGCACTACCTCGACCGGTTATGGACTGCTTGATCTTTTTTGGCGCGTACTCAAAGATTGGGATCTCTTTCTCCAGCGCGGCAGCCATCGCTACACCTTGCGCCCGGCCAAGTTTGAGCATCACCTGAACGTTCTTTCCGTAAAACGGGTCTTCCAGAGCGACACAGTCAGGAAGATATTCAGCGATCAGTGCCCGGGTACGTTCGAAAATACGCGTTAGTTTTAAGGCCTGGTTTTCGTACTTTTCCAGCCTTATAACTCCAAGGCTTATCAGTGACAATACACCCTGGTTCTCAGCAATCAAACCATACCCCATCACAGCCGTTCCCGGGTCAAGTCCTAGTATTACTCTCTCTGCTTTAGAACCTTTTTTCCCGGCCATTTATCAACCCTGTAAATCAACGGTTAAAACGCGGCAAAGCTGCCATAAATGAATGAGCGTGTGAAAAAAGTCCTACCCTATGTGGTCGGAACGCTGATTTTGACATTAACGGCTTTGTTCATTTCAAATGAGCTTCACCGGCCTGGTACCTTGGAACGCTGGCAAACCCTAGAGCATCAGTTTGAAAGCCCCGGCCAGTTAAAGATACTTTTATGGACCTTTGCGCTCATGGTAGCCAACTGGGGGACCGAAGCTGTTAAGTGGAGGTTCTTACTGAGGCGCATAGAACACCTGGCTCTTTACAGGCTTATTTCGTCCATACTTGCCGGCCTAAGTCTTGCATTATTTACACCGGCCCGCATTGGAGAATATGGCGGAAGGGTGATTTATCTGGCGAGTGAAAACCGGGTGAAGGGCACACTGGCGATGCTAATCGGCGGGCTTTCGCAAATGCTGGTAACGATCCTCTGCTCACTTACCGGTTTAAGCTGGTTTATACCCCGTTATTTTGAGCACTTCCCACTAAACATAAATTTGTTCAATGGACTGCTCATCCTTGCGGCATTAGTTCTCTTAACCGGCTATTTCAGCCTCCATTCTTTGGAAAGAGTCATCAATTCGCTTCCGTATGTGAAGCGATACAGTCATCATTTTTCAGTTACGGGCACGTTTTCAAGTGCCGAACTTGGAATTGTTTTTGGACTAAGCTTGTTACGATACCTTCTTTTTTCCAGTCAGTATTATATCCTGTTAAACAGCTTTTTAGGCCCAACGCCTTTTATACCGGTTATGGCGGCGTTAAGTATCGTGTTTGTTATTCAGACAATGGTGCCGGCTTTTGCCCTTGCCGACCTTGGCATAAGAGGGGCGGCGGCAACCTTTTTCATGGGGCATGTCCTGGGTGCTCAAGCCATACCTGCAATACTCGCTACTACCTTCGGTGTGTGGTTAATTAACCTTATTTTACCGGCCGTTTGTGGCTTGCCATTTATCGTAAAACTTCCGTCGGCCGTTGACCCTTCTGTTTAACTTGTTTAGCGTGATCGTCAGCGTATCATGGATCACTATAAGCCTAAGTCTCATTGCCGGGTGGTTCAGGCTTCCTCTTTCTACTAACACACTTCTCTCCAGACCACTGTTAGTAAGCATCCTTATCGCTGCCAGGAATGAAGAAGAAACCATCGGAAATTGCCTCCAGGACATATTAGCACAGGATTATCCCTCGTCTCTTATTGAAGTGATCGTTGTAAATGACCATTCAACCGACCAAACATCACAACGGGTCCTCGCTTTCAAAAACAGGAACATCAAACTTATTCAACTTAATGAAAATAAAGCTTTAAACTCATACAAGAAACGGGCGATTACCGAAGCCATCGCCCATTCAAGGGGCGAACTAATTGTCACAACAGACGCTGATTGCCGGGCAGGACCAGGTTGGATAAGAGCCATCTCCGCAGCCTATCTTGAAGGAAACTCGCGTTTGATCTCCAGTCCTGTCGTTTATTTTGAAGAAGCTACCACGTTTCAAAAAATTCAAAGTTTGGAGTTCATGTACCTTATCGGTTCTGGGGCTGCATGCATAGCTAATAAAGTGCCTTTTACTTGTAACGGAGCTAATCTGGCATATGAAAGAGCGACTTTCAACGCGGTTGGCGGTTTCGCTGGCATTGACCATTTGGCCTCTGGTGATGACGAACTGCTTCTGCACAAGATCGCAGAGGCGTATCCGGGTGAAGTAAGATTTCTCAAGTCCCATGAAGCGGTCGTCTTCACCCGCCCAAAGGAAACCCTTGAAGCCTTCTATCAGCAACGAAAGCGCTGGGCGAGTAAAAGCTTTAACTACCGGACAAAGGTCCCTGTTGTGTTTGCCTTTTTTTTAGGCGCCTATTATGTGGACATGACTTCAAACCTTGTAATCGGTCTATGGGCGCCGGCGCCGTTCTACCTTAAAATTTTCGTCCTCCAGTTTGCAGGCAAGCTCATCCTGGAGGCAATATTTCTCTTTGGAATTACACGCTTTTTCAGACGGCGCGAGCTGCTCGTGTATTTGTTGCCTCTTGACTTGTTGCATGGTTTTTACTGGCTCGTTATGGGCATAGCGGGTAACACCGGAAAGTATACATGGAAAGACCGAAAAGTAAATTGAGGACTGCAGGACCATCTACACCGGGCGAACGAACATGGAAGCGATTTGCGGCGAACCCATTTTCGGTAGCAGGTCTTGTATTTTTACTCTTGCTGGTCATGATCTCGATTTTGGGATATCTGATCATGCCAGATGATACACCCATGGCCAACCGAATGCATATTCAGCTAAGCATTCGCAAACCCGGTTCAAAGTTTATGTTCCTAAGGGTTCCCAGACTCGAGCCTGTCGACACAGTAAGCGTAATGAGAAAAATGATCAGCGGCCAAGCTTCTTTTTTTGAGGAGTACCCGTTGACTTCGTACCGCTTCAACCGGGACAGTATTTACATTAACGAGTATACCGGTGTCAAAGGGGATACCGCCGAGGTCACCGCATTTCACCTCGCCCGGGTGGCTTACCCCGTTTCTTCGGCGATCGTGGCCAGAGGCCAACACTACTACTTTAGCGATGTGCATAATCGACGGCATCAAGCGACTGCCGCTATCCTGCGTGCGATAATTCAAAGAAATAACATCATCAAAAGAAAATACCTCCTTGGAACCGATCTCTACGGCCGTGACATGCTTAGCCGGGTGATCTTGGGTTCTAGGATCTCACTTTCTGTGGGAATGATAGCGGTCATCATCTCGCTCATAGTAGGAATTTCGCTCGGTGCTCTTGCCGGTTTTTACGGTGGCTGGATAGATTCGGTCATCAGCTGGTTCATCAATGTCGTTTGGTCGCTGCCGGCACTGCTGTTAGTGATCTCGATCTCTTTTGCGCTGGGCAAAGGTTTTTGGCAAATTTTCGTCGCTGTAGGTCTTACCATGTGGGTCGAAGTCGCCCGTATGGTCAGAGGGCAACTATTCAGCATCAGAGAATCAGAGTACGTCGAAGCCGGCAGGGCACTCGGGTTTTCAAACAGTCGCATAATTCTGCATCACATCCTTCCAAACATCGGTGGGCCGGTCCTTGTCGTGGCCTCCTCTAATTTTGCAAGTGCTATTTTACTCGAAGCTGGGCTAAGTTTTCTCGGTTATGGGGCACAGCCGCCATTTCCTACTTGGGGTTCAATGATTAGAGAAAATTATGGGTATATTATAATCGATGCGGCCTTTCTCGCGGTTATCCCGGGAGTCGCCATTATGCTGGTCGTTTACGGCTTCAATTTACTTTCGATCGGTCTTAGGGATGCCTACGATGTGCGGGCGCAGAATACAAATGTGTAAGTAATTGTTAACAAACGAAAGTTCCCCTTATGTTACCTCCTATAGCAGTAATTGAGTCAACAGGCACCGAAGAGATCATTACACTGCTCATAAGAAGACAGGCCGAATTGAACTCTTTGCTTGAGATCACTCAAGCTATAAACCGTAACTATCCCGAAGCTACCATCTTCCAAATGTTTGAGTTCGTCCTCAAGATGCATCTCAGGGTGGGTAAGCTACGGCTGTTTATCTCGAACAACAACGTATGGAACGCTGCCGCGGGGTATGGCCTTCTTCCCCTTAGTCCCAAGCAGCAGCTTGCTTTATGCCGAAAAGTTAGCCAGTATAAAGAGATCACTTACCTGGAGAACAGTAAAGACAAAGATTTTAGCGAGTACAGTGTTCTTATCCCAGTCTCCTACAATGAGGACCAGTTTGCGTACGTCCTTCTCGGAGAATATGAGCTTAATGCCCACGCGAACAGTGACGCGAGCTTTATCCAAACCATTTTGAATGTCATTATGGTGGCGATCGAAAATAAACGCCTCTTTAAGGAGCAAATCGTTCAGGAAAGGCTGCAAAAGGAGATCGATCTTGCCGGTCAGGTGCAGTCAATGCTGTTTCCCCGTGAAGAGCCGAAAAATAAGAAGATCGAAATTGATGCTGTTTACCTACCGCATCACAGTATAGGCGGCGATTATTATGACTACATCGAGGTGTCTGATCATGAGTTCCTCTTTTGTATCGCCGATGTAACCGGCAAAGGAATATCGGCGGCACTGCTGATGGCTAATTTTCAGGCCAACCTTCGCGCACTTACACGGCAGGGACACACGCTGCCAAACCTGGTTAGGGAACTTAACAGCATCCTGTTCGCGTCCACCAAAGGAGATAAGTTCATTACACTCTTTGTAGGGCTCTTGAATACTCAAACCTGTACCCTCGATTTCATCAACGCCGGTCATCATCCGCCCTTCGTAGTGAAAGGCAATACCACGCGCACTCTAGAGAGCGGCACCACGGTGATCGGCGTCTTTGATGAACTGCCTTTCTTAAACCCCGGCAGGATGAAACTTGAACAGGGTAGTCTTATATTCTGTTATACAGATGGTCTGGTGGAGCTTGAAGAAGACGATTTTCTGTTTGACATCGAAGGGCTCAGACAATACATTGAACAGAACAATAAGTTGAAACCGGCAGATATAAACCGAAAGCTGATCAAACACATCAGGAATAAAACTTCGCGTGATTTATTTGATGATGATATTACGCTTTTGACCTTTCGCTGTTCTTAATTTTGGTGCATGCCACTTTTATCTTTCCATAGTGAATTCCATTGTGAAGCGGGGTGTGATGAAGCGGGGAGGGGTTCACTTGCCGGGCCTGTATTCGCGGCGGCTGTTATACTTCCGCCTACGTTCTTTCATCCTGAGCTAAACGACTCAAAACAACTTGACGAGGAGCAGCGTTCCAGACTCAGAGTTGTTATTGAAAAGGAAGCCATAAGTTATGCGGTTACCTCTGTTGAGGCCTCGGAGATCGACCGCATCAACATTCTCCAAGCCTCGCTTAGGGCAATGCACAAAGCGGTCGCCTGTCTGGACCTTGAGCCAGAGCTCTTGCTCATCGATGGGAACCGCTTCAATCCCTATCCCGGCATCAAGCACGTTTGCATCATTAAAGGGGACGGGTTGTATTTCTCTATCGCCGCCGCTTCTGTTCTGGCCAAAACCTATAGAGACGAACATATGCAGTCTCTCCACAACGGCTTTCCCCAGTATAACTGGCGTAATAATAAAGGCTACCCTACTCGTGAGCACCGGTCTGCCCTCAAACAACATGGCCACTGCGAGCACCACCGTATGAGCTTTCGGCTGTACTATGAGGAAAATGATATTTTTGAGGAACCAGGTCAATGAAGTACACTTCCCTTTATGATGAGCATGTAAGGCTTGGGGCGAAGATCGTCCCCTTCGCAGGCTATGCGATGCCTGTGCAGTACCAGGGAATAACTGTTGAGCACGAAGCCGTTCGTAGGGCCTGCGGCCTTTTTGATGTCTCTCATATGGGCGAGTTTATTGTCAAGGGTGACCATGCGGGCGACTTTCTCAATTCGATCACGAGCAACGATGTTAGTCGCCTGGTCGATGGGAAAGCCCAGTATTCTTGTTTGCCCAATGCAGACGGCGGAATAATTGATGATCTCTTGGTTTATCGTATTGATCTTCTCACCTATATGCTCGTTGTTAACGCATCCAACATCGAAAAGGATCTTGAGTGGATTGAGCTGTGCAGGTCAGAAAATACCGCCTGGGAAGACGTGAGTGTAAAGGATATATCGGATAGAACGGCTCTCATCGCAGTTCAGGGGCCGCGTGCAGGCGCCGCACTTCAAAAGCTTACGGAGATCGACCTTAATTCGCTTTCCTACTATTCGTTCAAAAGAGGGACGCTGGCTGGTATCAGCAATGTAATTGTATCGGCCACCGGCTACACAGGGGCCGGCGGTTTTGAGCTGTACTTTGATGCCGTCCACGCGCCGGCAGTTTGGACATCTATTCTCGAAGCCGGTAAGGCCGAAGGAATTATGCCGGCCGGGCTTGGCGCACGCGATACGCTGCGTCTTGAAATGGGGTATTGCCTGTATGGAAATGATATTGACGGTACAACCAGCCCTTTGGAAGCAGGGCTTGGCTGGATAACCAAGCTTACGAAAGACTTTACCGCACGCAATATTCTGCAAACCCAAAAAGACCGGGGCATTTCTCGCCGGCTGGTTGGTTTTGTTCTGGATAACCGCGCAATTCCCCGTCATGGCTATGAGATTACAGATCTTCACGGTCACAAGGTAGGGGTAGTGACTTCGGGTACTCATTCACCATCGCTCCAACAGGGTATCGGTATGGGCTATGTTGATCTTCCCCATAATGAAGCAGGAACGCATCTTCACATCATCATACGCGACAAAGCTCAAGAGGCACAAGTGGTACCTCTCCCGTTTTACAAGAAATGACCGTGGACGTATGCTTTACGCCGGCTCTCTTACACCTTTTTGATCTGGAAGGTAAGACAGTGGTCGTTGTCGACATTTTTAGGGCGAGCTCTTCGATATGTTATGGCCTTGATAATGGTGCCGTCGAAATCATCCCCGTAAGTACCGTTGATGAATGCCTGGAGTACGCCGGGCAGGGTTATCTTCTTGCCGCCGAACGGGATGGACAGGTTGTAGACGGTTTTGACTTTGGGAACAGTCCGTTCAGTTATACAGCACCCAAGGTAAGCGGCCGTAAAATCGTCCTTACGACAACCAATGGAACGCATGCTCTAAACCTCGCGCGTAAAGCCGCCGGCATCGTCATTGGTTCATTCCTAAACCTTACGGCCTTATGTAACTTTCTGCTGGCCGGCGGTCGAGATGTGATACTTCTCTGCTCAGGCTGGAAAGACCAGTTCAATCTTGAAGACACTGTTTTCGCCGGTGCTGTTTGCGCTGGCTTAGCATCTACATTCGCCTTGGCCGGAGACCCCGCCGTCGCTTCCCTGGATTTATACCAGGTTTACAAAAATGATCTTAATCTGATCATTGAGCGCTCCTCCCACAGTCAACGGCTCAAGAAGCTCGGCATTCTAAAAGATGCCACTTTCTGTTTGCAAACCGATTTGTGCAGCCACGTGCCGGTTTTAAGCAACGGAGCGCTGGTTTAAGACTAATGAGATTACGGTCTCGACCGTTGTGCAAATATCGGCTGTGCAATATAGATGCTGGTTTACCGCATTAAAAGTCTATTAAAACAATAATAAAGCAGCTGCAGAAAAAGCACATTTCGAATTAAACTCTCTTAGACCTTACCTGTGTCAAAAAATGTTCTTACTGATACTGGCGGACGGATGTTTCAATTTAGCTTCTAATAGCTGTGAACATTATTTCCAACGCCTGCATATGTGGCGACCTGGTTGACGAGCTCGGTCTTGCCCGGGCAACGATCTCTCAGCATTTGAGAGCTAAAGACGCTGGGCTTATTCAAGGCACTATTGAATGGACTAGCGTCTGTTATTGTATCGAACCCGGTGCGTGGAACTTACTTAAGCGAGACTTATCGGGTTTTTTAGCATCCTATCACTTGAATAAAACTGATGCTAAAAATATATTTAAGACCAGGGAATTCCGTTCGAATAATAATCGTAATATTGCAATTAAACAATTAAGTTTTCTAAACACAATAAAAAAAGTCATGGAAACACCAGAAAACGAATTAAAAGAATTAGTCAGGCAGCGGTACAGCGAGATCGCTCTGCAAGACAAAGAAGTTAACGCGGCTTCCTGCTGCGGTGCAGGATGCTGCTCAACAGAAGTGTATAACATCATGAATGAAGATTATGCGCCGCTTAACGGGTATCAGGCAGAGGCCGACCTGGGCTTGGGCTGTGGTCTTCCCACGCAGTTTGCAGCGATAAAACCGGGCGATACCGTGATTGACCTTGGCAGCGGGGCGGGTAACGATTGTTTTGTGGCAAGAGCTGAAACAGGAGAAACCGGCACCGTCATCGGCATTGATTTTACCCCGGCTATGATTACAAAGGCACGCGCTAATGCCCAAAGTGTGGGCTTTACCAATGTCGAGTTTCGTCAGGGCGATATTGAAAATATGCCTGTAGCTTCAAGCACCGCCGATGTCATCGTAAGCAATTGCGTGCTAAACCTCGTTCCAAATAAAAACGGCGTTTTCAAAGAGATCTACCGTGCTCTTAAGCCGGGTGGTCATTTCAGCATTTCGGATATTGTGCTTCTGGGTGAGCTGCCCGAAGCTCTGCGTATGGATGCAGAGATGTAAGCCGGGTGCGTGGCTGGAGCCATTGGAAAGGGGGAGTATCTTGCCTTAATCGAGGGTAACGGGTTTGGGAGCATTTCCATTCAAACCGAAAAGCGGATAACCATTCCTGACGACATTTTAAGCAATTACTTTGACGAGGCAGCACGAGCAGATTTTAAGGCAGGAAGTACCGGTATATTTAGCATTACGGTTTATGCTGAAAAGCCTGTCACGACTACCGCTGCCTGCTGCGGCCACACTTGCTGTAATTAAATGAAGCTTAAAGCGCGCTACAATCCTTCATAGTTTGATCGGCCCAAAATAAAGGCTAGGCATCATGAACCCCACCGGTATCAGAACCATGGAACGATCTGATTTTGAAGAGGTCATTCGTATTTACAGGGAAGGATTAACCACCGTCGAGGCCACTTTTGAAACCCAGGTGCCCACAAGCGAAAACTGGGATAACGCGCATCTTCCCTTTCTACGTTTGTCGGTAGAAACTACCTTTTCTAAGTTGTAGAACACTAAGAATTTCTGACAGCGGCAATTCTGGATGCTAGTCGCGCATTCGTTGAGCCAGAAGTGCTTTCTGCCGCTTAAGTTCTGTACTAGGGTTCTGTGTGAGATGAAAACACCGGCAATGGCTCGGCTATAATCATCCATGACGGTAGTTAGCCAAGGTCGGATTTGGCAATCTTCGGCATCCAGGACAAAAATATCGAGTAGGGTATGATCTGTTTGCCATATTTCATTTGAGCGCCCGCACTCACGTCTAAAGATGATCTCATATTTCTGCCTGTAGACTTTGGCGCCTTCAATGGCCAGGGTCTTAAGTGCAGGACTTACACTTTTAACTAGTGCATAGACCGTCTCGTAAGATGGCGGTTTTTGAGAGGACCGCTCGGAGAGTGCTTCAATCTTCCTGTGTATTGACAAAACGCTCATTGGTGGCTTTTTGATAGCGAGAGCTTGAGTCATTTCTATTAGTTAAGGAGAAAGAGCCTTTACAACGCCTGCATTCTTCATGGGTTTCCCGTCAAATCCTATCAATCCACCAGTGCGAAATGTTTTAAGCCAGCGGCGAAGAGTCCGAACTGGAACATGCGCAGACGCCGAAAGTAAAACAAGGGTTATTTCTCCTTCAAGAACTGGAAGAATCACCTTTATTTTAGAATTAATAAAAGGTATATCTTTTTGAGCCTAGACAGACCTTCATTAATTTACGCTAAAAATAGACAGCATTTTTTCAAGCGCACCTTCTGAGTGCATACGTTCACCATTTTCAAGGGATTGTTTTGCTGCTATTGATGCTCTTTTGCGCATACTTACTTCATAAAAAGAAATGGCTTCCCGCAAAGTTTTGTATTTATCAGACGTTAAACACTCGCTCAGCTCTAAGGCATCAAGCATAGAGGTGTTTGCGCCTTCTCCTGCAAAGGGTGGCATTACATGGGCTGTATCACCAAGCAATGTTAAGTTGGGCAAGGCTCTCCAAGTTTGATCTAGTGGCATGCAATAAATTGGACGTGGAATAATCGGCGTTGACGCATTTTCGAATATTTCGTTCCAAAAAGTGCTCCATTCGGAATATTCCTTTTTAAACCATTCCGATAATTGTTTTTTATTAAAGCAGATGTTCCGTTTTTAAAATGCAACAACCAACCTTTATTGTGTATTTCCATTGAAATAAAATGACTGTCCCAAACAATCGTTTCTGATTGTAAAGACACCAAAAATATATTTCTCAATGTACCACGGTCAATTTCAGGACGAGAATTTTCATTGATCAAATCTTCATCCTGTTTGGTTTCATGATCGCTGAAAAATATTTCTGCACGTTCATTTACTATTATCTTTCTGTCTGCTCCTTGACGAACATTCTTTTTCAAATCTTTTATTAAACCTGCTTTGCGTAAGGCTGCCACCCCCGATTCTTCATGCATATCTAACGGTGAACCTTGCACTCGAGCATCTTTATTTAAATCTCTTTCATACACTTTTACATTTGAGCCCTTAAGCTGTAAAAGCCTGGCTAAGGTTAAACCCCCTGGGCCGCCACCTATGATAGCGATTTGTTTATCTTGTAATAGCATCTCTTACGGTATGATTCCAATACGAAATTCTGGAATGCTCTTGATATCCCCGAATTAACCATGTTAATGAGCTGCTGTTCAGATTTGAAAAGCTTTCCCTAAAATCTTCGGTTGATGCATTTTAAACCGCTGTCTGCTTCGCATGACTACCTATGGTAACGCCGCGATGAAGCAGATATTTATACAGGGTCATCTTGGAAATTTACAGCTCAATTGCTATTGAATTTACCCCCATCTTTCCCTCATTGTAAAGCGTTTGAGCAAGCATCGCCGTTTTTTCAGCTTCCTTGGACATTCTCTGGCGCCTGCCCTCTTTTCTACCCTTTGCCTTAGCTGCTTCTAGGCCTATTTTTGTACGATCGCGGATTAGATCGCGCTCAAATTTTGATAAGTATGCAAAAATGTTGAAGATCAGCCGACCTTGAGCGGTTGTCGTATCAATATAATCATTCAAAGAAACAAGGCCAACCCCTTTCTTTTCAAAATCAGAAGCCAGCTCCAGTAGGTGTTTGAGCGACCGACCTAACCTGTCTAATTTATAGATGTAAACAATGTCCCCCTTGCGTAGGGCAGTGCGCATCGAAGCGAGCTCAGGCCCGTCTGCCTTCGCACCAGACACTTTCTCTTCAAATATCTTTTCGCGGCCCAACTTGGCCAGAGCGTCAAGGTAAGCGAAGCACCTAAAGAACTTACCATGACTAGGGGAGGCTAGGTTGACTTTTCCAACAGATCAAAAAATGCCTGTGTAACTCAAACTACACCGTAAAGATTGGTATCAAACAACTTTTTGAACTGATCAATATTTGCTTCAAGTGCGGATTGCGGCATCCCACCGTTAATACCTGCATTATTGATAAGAGCGTCCAATATGTCGGTTTTCTTGCCGATCTCAACTCGAGCAGCTTTTACTGATTCAAAATCGGTTACATCAATTTGGATGGCCTCCACGTCGCTTAATCCTCCGGCTTTAAGCGTTTTTACCGCTTTCAAACCTTTATCCAAACTACGGCTGCCCAAATAAACAAAGAAACCCTGTTTCAACAGTTGTCAGTCGGTCTCGAAGCCAATACTTCATCGCTTGCTATGTAGCGAATCGGTCTGCCTTCAAAAGGCTTTTCCATTTCTTCAGAAATGACAGCGGCAATATCCAAAGGCAAAACCCAGGGTTCTTTTTGATCACCTCCGTAGCTCTATGAAAGCACCCTGCGTTTCTCTGGTTTGCATAAACCTGAATATGTTGGTATAGAATGCAACAGGACGCATGAATTTTATGGAAACCTCATCGGGAAGTTGTTTGAAGATATTCTCAACGCCATTGTAGACAGAAAGACTTCCAATCCCATTGTTCGTATGACCGCCGATGCTGCTTAAATGTAGGATGCGTTTTACCCCTGACTGCTCCACAGCTTGTTTATAATTTTCAGCGATTTTTAAAAACCCAGTAACAAAATCCACATTTTTGTCAAAAAATGTTACCAATAGCGTCCCACGCTTATAAGCAGGGCTACTGTGACTGAATAGGTTCTGCCGAACAAGAAGAAACGCGACGAGTAAGAGCTGATAAAGCATTGCTTATGCTTCGCAACAAACAAAAAACATTGAAGACTTGATTGGGTCAGACGAACTCCTTCCCGAAAATGAGAGTGCATGCAGAAATTGCGTATTCAAAACGGGAAGTTATGTTAGGCTACCTATCTGGAAGCCGACTATAAACAGAGGAAGTGCTGGTCACCGGCCATCACCGTAGTACGGCCTGTCCTCATTAAAATTTCTCAATAATTCTTATTAAGTCGTTCTTTCAGTAAAATGAGATTTAGATTTGCTAGGTGGAAAAATGAGACATGTTTAGACGCTCTTGAGGCTGTTTCTAGCTTCTGATTTCACGTCTAACCAAACGGTGGTTTGATTACACGATAACTTATGGTATGCCTAGAAAAGTTTGATCATTTAAGCAGAACGGCACGTTACGAGCGAAAGCAATCAGATTTACATCTAACCCTATCTACGGTAAACCATAACTTTTTCCCGTTTAAATGTAACGTTAACGGTTACACAGCGGCCTAACTTTGTTTCCATGAAAAGCGAAGCAATGGACGATACTCTAACAATAAATCCAAAGCATACTGACGTATCTGCGACAATCCGCAAAACTTTTCCTGTTACTGGTATGAGCTGCGCCTCTTGTGCTTCGAGTGCTCAATCGATTTTAGAAACAGTTATAGGAGTAAAATCTGTTTCTGTTAACTATGCTAACGAACAGGCACAGGTAGTCTTTGACCCGCAGAAGGCCAGTTCGGAAACATTGCAAGAGGCCTTGCGATCGGTTGGATACGACCTTTTGATCCAGGAAGATAATGCAAAACAGGAACAAGCCGACCTCAAGGCAGGTTATTACCAGCGCCTGAAAACTAGGGTCATCTGGGAAGTCGCCCTTTCGCTTCCAATCGTAGCCATCGGGATGTCTTCCATGGAAATGCCGCACGCTAACTGGATCATGATGGCTCTGGCATTTCCCGTGGTGTTCATTTTTGGTGGGTCTTATTTTAAAGGTGCATGGAGCCAGCTTTGGCATGGCAAGGCTAACATGGACACTCTCGTTGCCTTAAGTACCGGTATCGCCTTTACGTACAGTGCTTTTACAACCCTTTTTCCTTCGTTTTGGAGACGCTTTGGGCTTTCAGCTGATGTGTATTTTGAAGCCTCTGCAGTCATCATAGCCTTCATTACCATGGGCAAACTGCTTGAAGAGCGGGCCAAACAAAATACTTCTTCGGCTCTGAAAAAGCTCATGGGCCTGCAGCCTAAAACGGTTCTCCTAGTAAATGGGAGCAAGGTACGGGAGGTTTCTATTGCCAGCCTGCAGCCAGGAAACGTGCTTCGGGTGCGCGCTGGTGAGCGAGTGGCCGTGGATGGAAGGCTTATTTCGGGTGAATCCTTTGTGGATGAAAGTATGATCTCCGGCGAGCCTGTAGCGGTACTAAAATTACCCGGCGACAGAGTGTTTGCAGGAACAATCAATCAAAGGGGGAGTTTTGAATTTAGTGCCGAGAAAGTTGGGTCTGGAACGGTACTGGCTGGAATCATAAAAGCTGTTGAAAACGCTCAGGGAAGCAGAGCACCCATACAGAAGCTTGCCGATAAGCTTGCCAGCATATTCGTTCCCGTGGTTTTGGGGATTACTGCCCTAACCTTTCTTCTCTGGATGCTGCTGGATCCTGTAGGAGGGTCCAGCCGTGGCCTTCTCGCTGCCATCTCTGTTCTTGTCATTGCTTGCCCCTGCGCATTAGGACTGGCAACGCCTACAGCGATCATGGTGGGTATGGGCAAGGGGGCCGAGAACAACATTTTGATCAAAGATGCCGAAAGTCTGGAACGAGCACGCCGTGTTACTGCTGTTGTTCTTGACAAAACAGGTACACTGACCGTAGGTAAGCCTGTCGTGAAGGGAGTCTTTTTTGATGCACCTGTCGAGGAAAGAGAGGAACTAAATTCCGTTTTACTTGCTCTTGAGAGCCGGTCTGAGCATCCCCTGGCAGGCGCAATTGTAAAAGAACTTGCCTCGCAGCATGTTGTTCCCTCACTTGAAGTGGAAAAGGTCGAAAGCATCACCGGTGGTGGAATCATAGGGTCTGCAAGGGACACTCAATACATGGCAGGAAATGAGAAGCTTCTTTTACAAAGAAACATAACCATTTCGGACTCTTTGAAACAGACGGCAGTGTCCTGGGAAGCTGGAGCATCTACTGTGATCTATTTTGCTGAAGGCGGCCAGGCAAAACTGGCCATCGCGCTTTCTGATGTCATCAAGGAGAGCTCAAAGGCAGCTGTTGCAAAGCTTAAATCGCTCGGGATTGAAGTCCATATGCTTACCGGGGATAACGAGGCGACTGCCGCTGCAATTTCCCTTGAGGCTGGCATCGATCATTATAAAGCCGGTGTTCTTCCTTCAGATAAGGGCAAATACATACATGCCTTACAGGATCGTGGAAAGATCGTCGCCATGGTAGGCGACGGCATCAATGATGCTGAGGCACTTGCTGTAGCCAATGTGAGCATCGCTATGGGCAAGGGAAGCGATATTGCGATCGACGTAGCTCAAATGACACTACTCAGTTCAGATTTGGCCATCATTCCAAAAGCATTGGAGCTTTCGAGAAAAACGGTCGAGACCATCAGACAAAACCTTTTTTGGGCCTTCATTTATAACCTAGTAGGAATACCCGTGGCTGCAGGACTGCTATACCCATTCAATGGATTTCTGCTGAACCCCATGATCGCCGGAGCTGCCATGGCACTGAGCTCAGTTTCAGTTGTGACCAACAGCCTGAGATTAAAATCGTTAAAACTGTAATTCATCAATTCATCCAAAATCAAATTTCATGGAAACGATCAAACTTAAAACCAATATTAATTGTGGTGGCTGTATAGCTAAAGTCACCCCTTTTCTGGATTCTCTAAAGGGCAAGGAAGTTGACAGCTGGCAGGTAAATACCGATACCCCTGAAAAGGTACTTACTGTTACGGGGAACTCAGTGACGCCTGAACTCGTCCTGCAAACCATTGCAAAGGCCGGATTTAAGGGCGAAGCACTTGTAGCGTAATTGGAGTACCTTTGCATTATGATCAAGCGGTTTACAGTAAGTCTCCTCGCATCCCTTTACCTTCTGGTAACAAGCGGTCTTACTGTAAACTTGCATTACTGTTTGGATAGACTTTCCTCGGCCAGGTTTTCTGACCACGTGGTGTGTATTTGTGGCGACGCGGGAGTAGGCAAGAAGTCCGACGGCTGCTGCAAAGACAAAAAGGTATCCTTTTCTCTAGGGGATGCGCATTTCAAAGATCAAAAGCTGCCCTCTACCAACCTTTTTCTTCCAGACTGTTCTGCTCGTTTATTGTCCTTCGGGATCAGGCATGTCGAAGAACGTAACGTAAACAAAACTACTTCGCTTGAAAAAATAAATTTCAAGCCCCCACTTTTTCAGCTTTACAGGAACTACAGAATCTGAACATCAGGCAAGGGGCCAAAATGGCCCGCTTTACTGAACGATCATCATTTTGTACCATCTGCTAAAAAAAATCATGAAAAAGATTTTGTTAATTTTTGCTGTCTGGCTGTTTGCCTTTTCAGCAAATGCCCAATTCCTTAGAGCTGAACTTGAAGTGACCGGGCTTACTTGCTCGATGTGTTCGCTTTCCACCCAAAAGTCGCTTAAAACACTTGACTTTATTGAAGCCATCAAACCTGACTTAAATAAAAACGTCTTTTACATTACCTTTAAAGAAGGGAAGGTGGTAAGCCTTGACGCCATGAAAGACAAAGTGCAGGCAGCCGGTTTTTCGGTGAGCAGACTCACCGCTATTTATCGGTTTAGTGAGCCTCAGAACGACGCTCAGTTTACCTATGGTGGTTCCCTGTATCGGTTTTTAGACGCCAAATCGGCGCGCTTGAATGGAGAAAAAAGGCTCACAGTCATGGACAAGGATTTTGTTCCCTCCAAAACATTCAAGAAGTTTTCGGGCGGCGTGACAGATCCTAGTTATTTAAGCGGAAAAAACGATAAACACCAGCGCGTTTACCACATTTCGCTTTCTTAATTGAAGCGCATACTAGTGATCATCCTGCTCGCTCTTGCTAGCGGGGGTTCTTTCGCGCAGGAACTTTATGTAAATACGGAGCCAGCCAGTAATATGGCGACTGGTGCTGTGGGGTTTAGACTTAGTTCAGAACTTAAACCTTTGGAAGGACGGACGGGTTTTCGCTTAGCTCCTGAAGTTATGTTTGGAGTATCCAGACACCTGATGATTCATGGGACAGTCTACGGATCGTCCTTCTACCAGCAGCAGTTTAAAGGAGAAGGTGGAAGTTTATACGCCAAATACCGCTTTCTTGCGCTCGACCAAGCTCAGTCGCATTTCAGGATTGCTGCTTATGGCCGGGTGTCGGTAATAAGGAATCCGGAGCCTTACAGCGAAATAAACCTGCAGGGTGACAATTCTGGATACCTAGGAGGACTGGTTTTTACGCAGCTTTTGCATAAGCTGGCTCTCTCTGCAAGTACAGACTATTCCCATACAGCAGACAACATCAAAAGCCCTCTATCTAAGGGTGCAGGCAGAAACCAGGTCTCTTACACGTTTTCTGCAGGCTACCTCCTGCTTCCTGTAAGCTACCACGATTATAGCCAGACCAATCTAAACCTGTATGTGGAAATGCTTGGTAAAACCTCATTGGATGGTAATGGTAATTTTCTGGATATCGCCCCTTCGCTTCAGTTCATTTTTAATAGCCGAACTCGGCTGGATCTTTCTTTCGAGCGACAGCTCACTGGCAACATGAGCCGCCTGTCAAATGAGATCTATCTAATCAGACTTGAGTACACCATTTTTAACGCACTTAAATGAAACTTGTCAAAAAAGCACTTTTAACATCGCTCATCTTCTTACTTCTTGCCTCTTTTCAGGCACAATCGCAAAAGCTGAAGACACCAGAACCAGCACCTGACACGTCAATGAAAGGAATGAAAATGGATGAAGAGGCGATAGATATAGACACCTCTTCCATGATGTCTTCATCTTTTTCTCGCACGTTACCCATGTCACGTGACGGCTCAGGCACAAGCTGGCTTCCCGATGCCGCGCCCTTGCATGCACTCATGTTCTCCGCAGGTAAATGGCAATTCATGGCTCATTATAATCTTTTTTTGAGGTACAATTCTCAGGACATATTCAAAGCGGGTAGTCGAGGTGCAGCAAAATTTGACGCTCCAAATATGGAAATGCTCATGGGCCAGCGTCGCGTTGGCGCGCGAGGTCTCTTTCATTTCGGGATCATGACCTCGCTCGATCCGCTGACTGAAGGAGGCTACGGCTACCCGCTTCTTTACCAAACCGGTGAAAGTTGGAAGGGTAAAGCGCTCATCGACCGGCAGCACCCTCATGATCTGTTTTCGGAAGTTTCTGCCTCATATTCCTATGCGTTTTCTAAGCGGGCAGACGCGTTTTTATACGTCGGTTACCCGGGTGAACCTGCGCTCGGGCCCGTTACATTCATGCACCGCCCAAGCGGAATGGATGGTCCCGATGCGCCTATCGGCCACCACTGGCAGGATGCTACGCACATTACGTTTGGGGTGGCAACCTTAGGATTTCGCTATGAGACCCTGAAAATTGAAGGCTCTTCCTTTACAGGAAGAGAGCCAAACGAAAATCGTTACAATTTCGATAAACCGCGATTCGATTCCTGGTCAGGGAGGCTATCCTTCAATCCGTCAAAAAATTGGGCTTTGCAGGTTTCCCGGGGATTCATTAAAAGCCCGGAGATGCTTAGACCTGAGGAAAATGTGACAAGAACAACGGCTTCAGCAAACTATGCCTCAGAATTTAGTCCGGGCAAGTTTTTCACGTCCAATTTGGTATGGGGATACAATCAGACGCCCGGGCAGCCGGGTGCTCATTCTGCAGGGCTGGAAGGCGCATTAGACTTAAACACCTTTTCTATATACTCCCGCTATGAGTGGGTTCAAAAGTCCACCGAGGAGCTTTTGCTGGACCCGCTTATCTACGGCAGAAAGAATTTCTCTTTAAATGTGATCAGTGTGGGATTTAACCAGAAAATCTTTGGCCTTGGAAGTACAAATGTGTCTCTTGGCGCTCAGGCGTCGACGAATTTTTCACCCCAAGCGTTATCTGGTCTATACGGTAGATCTCCTATAGGCGCCGAAGTATTTCTGCGGGTTTTCCCTTCTTTAATGAACATGCATTCCAGCAAGAAGACGGGTCATATGGATATGAGATGAAAAGAAGTGTAGTCTTAAAATACAGCCTTTTTGCTCTGACTATAATTCTATTTGTAATGCAGTTTATCCCTTCACCATGTAATTGCGGCGAGGCCGAGGGACCACAGGACGTCTTCCACATTGTTGTTCACAGAAATTAGTGACTTTTGATGTTGAGGGTACTGGCGTTAATTGCAACAATAACGGTACTCAAACTCATTAGTACCGCCCCGGCGGCTGGACTTAATAAGATACCCTGATTAAATAGTACACCCGCCGCAAGAGGTAAAGCAACCACGTTGTAACCGGTGGCCCATACCAGGTTCTGGATCATCTTTCGATAGGTTGCCTTACCAAATAAGATTAGGCTTACAATATCCTGCGGGTTACTATTGACTAAAATAATGCCTGCAGTTTCAGCAGCTATATCGCTGCCAGAACCAACTGCAATGCCGATATCCGCCTGTGCCAGCGCTGGGGCATCATTTACACCGTCGCCCGTCATGGCTACAAATTCACCTCTATTTTGCAGGTCTTTAATCTTTTCCAGTTTTTGATGCGGCAGCACTTCCCCAAAAAAGCCATCCATCTTTAGCTGATCGCTTACTCTCTTGGCCACTTGGTTGTTGTCGCCCGTGAGCAAAATGGATTTAATCTGGTTATCATGAAGTGTTTTTATCGCTTGAACAGATTCAGGGCGTATACTATCTGATAAGGCAATATATCCTAACAATTTACCATCTGCCAGAACAAAGACAATAGTCTCATCCGTCTCGGCTTTAAAATCTTTCGGCAATCCTATTTTGTTTTCTTTGAGAAAGCCGGGGCTAACCACCTTAATATTTTTACCGTCTACCAAAGCTTCGACCCCCTTACCTGTAATAGCCTTGAAATCAGTAATGCTGGGGACGGTCGTTTTCGAACCCTTGCTTTTTTGCAGTATTCCAGTAGCTATGGGGTGTTCTGAGTTTTGTTCGAGCCCCGCTGCTAGGCTAATGAGTTCGTCCTGCTCGATGTTTGGATCCCAACTAACAACTTTTGAAACTTCAAACTTACCAACTGTGAGTGTACCGGTCTTATCAAAAACAACAAGGGTTATTTTTCGGGCATTTTCAAAGGCTGTCCTGTTTTTAATTAGTAAGCCGTTTTTAGCCGATAAGGCTGTAGATTTTGCGACTACCAATGGAACTGCCAGTCCCAAAGCATGCGGGCAACAGATGACGATTACCGTAACCATCCGCTCAATCGCAAAAGCTAACGGCTGGCCCGTTAGATACCAATATAAAAAAGTGGCAATACCTGCAGTTAAAGCGATACCCGTCAACCACTTAGCCGCGACATCAACCAATAACTGTGTCTTTGATTTTGCTTTTTGCGCATCGTCTACCAGCTTAACCACTTTTGATAAATAAGAATCAGCCGACGCATGTGACACCGCAATGTTTAATGAGCCATTTCCGTTTAGTGACCCGGCAATCACATTTTCACCCTTTATTTTTTTTACTGGTTTGGACTCTCCAGTTAGCATGGATTCGTTGAGGTAGCTTTCACCGTCAGTAATAACACCATCTGCAGCGATCTTTTCGCCCGGCTTAATTAAGAGCACATCACCAGCTTTTAGCGTATCTGTCTTAACGTCACTTACCTTTTCTCCACGAACCAAATGAGCGACCGAAGGCATCAGTTGTACTAGTAATTCCAACTCTTTGGAAGCACCAGCTACTGATTTCATTTCAATCCAATGCCCTAACAGCATGATCAAGATCAGCGTCGCCAGTTCCCAAAAGAAGTCCATACCCTTCAAGCCGAACACCGTTGCGACGCTATACACGTATGCGACGGTTATCGCGAAGCCGATCAACGTCATCATCCCTAGGTTACGGGTTTTCATTTCTGAAAGCCCGCCGGTGAGAAATGGCCAGCCCCCATAAAAGAAAACGATGCTCGATAATCCAAACAGCAAATACATAGACCCCTGAAAAGTCCAATTCACCTCTGCAAAATGCTGGATCATAGGAGACAATAAAACGACGGGAATGGTAAGTGCTAAGACGATGTAGAAACGCTTCTTGAAATCATTGATCATTGCCATGTGGTCATGACCAGCATGGCCCATAGCGGGGTTTCCCGGTGAATGGTTTATAATATGGCCACTCATTGGCATCGTGCTATTCATTTATATAGGCTTTTCATGATGTTCGTTATTCAACGGGTCCAAGTTTTATATGTTAACCAAAAATTGCACTACTAATCTTAGAACTGTGGCAGGAAGCAATCGACGCCTTTGTGGTTTCAATGTCCTAAGTTTATTAATTTCACTGCGTAAAGTAGGTTTTGCCGGTTGCAGTATGCAGCATGCTATCAGTAATAATCCCTGCTTTCGATGTCGGCCCAGCTCCGCTTTTTGTAGTAAGACATCAGGACAAGGTAAATGCCGAATGAGAGGAATGCCACTACCTTGCTTTGCTGCGGCTGCACCAGAGCCTTGTCCTTCAGAAGAGGCAAGTGCCGAAAGTCTTTTGATGAAACCCGGCGCCAGGACCTTAATGATAAACCAGAGCCCGCCGAACGCACATGCAATCCCCAACACGGCTAATCCGACTTTTGGCCATGTAACGCTGCCCGGGTGAACAATTACCGAATTGAGGCAGGCCACCCAAAGTGGAGGAAGCGACCAGGACCAGGTCTGGTCAAGAATATTCGATCGGGCAACCAGGGTCGATGTGAAAAACATGGGTAGCATGAAATAAGCACCAAGTGTGACTATCGACATAGCGGCCTGTAAGTAGAAAATACTATCCTTGAATCTTTGCTGATTGACCGAATTTAGGAGTGTTAAGTAGATAAGGTTAACTACAATTAAGCAAATAATTGTTGCTTCAACGACCTGCAACAGAAAAACCGGCATCGCAGCAACGCCGTCTACGAATACAATCATGACCAGTGCCGGTGCGGACTGAAGCAAAGCCAGACGCAGCATGTAAATCGAAATATGCGCAAGTTTCGAGACGGTATAGGTACGGTCATCTACGGGCCTTGGAGCGATGATAGACTGATCACGGGTATCGAAAAGCATGCTTGAAAAATCGGCTACCAGGCTCAGGGTAATTAAGATCATGAAGATCGAGAAGTAAACAGTCAATCCAAGAAGCTTATCCGGAAAAACGAAAATAATGCTTCCAAAAAGGGCGCCAATTACAAGCTTTAAAACGACCATGTTTAAGGAGTTTCGTTCAACGCCGTCGTGTGCGGTCTGCAGCATGAAAGCCGGGCGGCGGCCATCAATCTTTAGCCGGGCTTCCATGATTTTAGCAAGCTGAACAGTATTAACACCCATCCCTTTTAGTAGGGGATAAAAAAGGGAAAGCAGATATAAGGCAATGGTATCTCCCACTAGTTGAAAGCATCAAGGATGGCATTGGTGCTCTGGTTGGACTCGTCTCGGCCGGTCAGTTTGGCGAAGATCTGTTCCAGACTGTCACTGTGTTGCTCCTTCAGCGATTCGAAGCTCCCGTCGGCAATGATTTCGCCCTGATTAATAAGCAGAATACGGTCAGAAACTTTTTCAACAACGTCCATCATGTGTGAGCAGTAAAAGATCGTTTTGCCTTCCTTTGAGAATCGAATGATCAACTCCTTTACCGTGATGACGGCGTTGGCGTCCAGACCAGACAGGGGTTCATCGAGAATGAGGATTGACGGGTCATGGATTATGCCCGCTATCAAAAGTACTTTCTGCTTCATACCCTTGGAGAAACTGGTCATTCGAGCATGTTTATTAGCAGCAAGGCCAAAGGCGGAAAGCATCTTTTCCGCACGCTCAAGCAGCACGGCATTATTCATACCATACAGGGCCCCAACAAACTCCAGGTATTCCATTGGGCTAAGTACTTCATACAGTTCAGCATTTTCTGGCACGAAGCCAATGCGCTTTTTGACTTCCAGGGGATGCGCCCTAAGATCGACACCGGCCACACGTACCTCGCCCTGGAAATCGGGTATAAGGCCGGTCAAGATTTTCACAGTCGTTGATTTACCTGCCCCATTAGGCCCAATGTAGCCGATCACCTGACCCGGGAAAACATCCAGTGTTAGGTCTTTTAATGCCGCCTTGCTGCCATAAAACTTAGAGACGTGTTTTATTGAAATAAGAGCTTCTTCCATCGGACAAATCAAATTATTTCTTGGAAATATAAGATTATGACATTTATGAGCCTAACCTGGATGTAGTCTCACACGCTAACTCAAGCGTATTATCAGTAATAATCAGTGCTTTTGATGTGAGCCCAGCTCTGTTTTTTGTAGTAAGCCATTAGCACAAGGTAAATGCTGAATGAGAGGCTTGCAAGCACCCCAACAACGAATTTGAAACCGGCGATCGTGACATGTCCAAAAGCAATAGCCATGAGGACAAGCACCGGGATGAGAGTAAAATAAACCCTGCCTCCAGAATGTATAAGGCTAATGGGCTTGCTAAAGGGAAAGCCATTCAGCATTATCAATGTAAGGACTAAGCCAAAAATCAGGCAATTGCAAAATGCCAGGCATGCATCCCCAAGAATTCCCGGTCCCCAAAAGAAAAGACTAACAGCCGTCACAACAAGGAAGAAAGGCATAAAAACCATAGCAATCATACCTTTGAACATCCCCGCTTGGATTCTACCGGGAACCTGGATTGGGCTTACGTAATATATCCAGGCAGCCTTGTATTTCTCAGAATAGGACACGTGCTGTATAATCCCGCTAAACGCCATGAAAGTCATGTAATAAAGCAAGACATACTGATGGCTCTCGTAAAGCAGGTCCAGTTGGGTGCGCGGACCATGTTCTATATTTTTCATGACCCTGGTAGAAAAGTAAACAGGCACAAAGGCAAAGACCGGAAGCACCTTCATCATAAAATCCCGGCTTCTAAACATGAGCTTCGAAGTAATGAGAAAGCCAGCCAGTTCTTCATGGCTGGACGTTAATCGCCTCCCAAGTAGAACAATCCGTCCAGCAAACCTGCCCGCGTTTCCTGCCTCTGTTCTTGAGCCTTCTCCTTCGGAAGAGGCAAGTGCCGAAAGTCTTCTATTGAAGCCCGGTGCAAGAATGTTAACGAACAGCCATAGTCCACCGAATGCAAATGCAATTCCCAATAGGGCCAAACCGATTTTTTGCCGGGTCATGCTGCCTGGGTGAACTATCACCGCATTCAGGCTTGCCACCCAAAGTGATGGAAGCGACCAGGACCAGGTTTGATCTACTAAATTAAAGCGATACGTTTGAGCAAGCTTGAGCAGCCTGGGCACCAAATAATAAGCGGTAAAGGTCAGAATGGATATGCCGACCTGGAAGTAACCAATGATATCCTTAAGTTTCTGCTGGTCTACTGAGTTCATGAGCAACAGGTAGATGAGGTTAACCAGGATCACACATATAAGGGTTGCTTCGATGACTTGCAAAAGAAACACCGGAATGGCAGCAACTCCATCGATAAATCCGATCATGACCAGTGCCGGTGCTGACTGAATCAAAGCAAGACGCAGCACGTAAATTGCAGTATGCGCAATTTTTGATACTGCGTAGGTGCGGTCATCAACGGGCTTTGGAGCGATTATAAACTGGTCGCGGGTATCGAAAAGCACACTGGAAAAATCAGCCACCAGGCTCAGTGTGATCAGGATCATAAAAAAAGCGAAATAAACAGTCAGTCCAAGAAGCTTATCCGGAATGGCGAAGAGAATGCTGCTGTATAGGGCGCCAAAGACAAGTGTTAAAACAACAGTGACCACCGAGTTTCTTTCCCTCCCGGGCCCACTCTGCTGCAGCATGAAAGGGGGTCGCCGGCCATCGATCTTTAGGCGGGTCTCCACAATTTTATTAAGCTGAACGGTGTTGACACCCATGCCTTTGAGCATCGGATAGAAACGAGAAAGCAGGTATAAGGCAATGGTATCTCCCATCAGTTAAAGGCATCAAGGCTGTGAAATATTGGAAATATACGACATGGCTTCATACCATATCAGACCTTATAACACTTTGATTAATTCCAAGTCGATATGAATCTTAATGTTTTCACCAACGACTATGCCCCCAGCCGGGGTCAATCCGTTCCATGTCAGACCGTAGTCTTTCCTGTTAAATTCACCGTGGAGTTCAAATCCAGCTATGTAGCATTTAATGGGATAGGTATGTCCGCAATTCTTCTGATGGTTCAATGAACTGCTTAATGTGCCCTAGAAGTAATTCGGTATCCATTACTAGCTAATATAAAAGCGTGCGTCATTAAAACATGTGGCTTGATTGATTCGTTTTAACAAGTGCTATGATGAAGAACTCAATCAATACGTTATTGCTCGCAGGCCTAACCCTAAGTTTGTACTTTTCTTTGCAAGCTTGTTCAGAACCCGCTACTGGTAACACGACAGAAGTCGGGTCCCTGGCAAGCCCGGCTGCCAGCGCCTCGGTTAATGATGACCGGGTGCGTGCGGTTGATTTAAAACCCGCACCTGGAAAAGCGATCGCCGCTTTTGCCGAGGGCTGCTTTTGGCATTCCGAAATCATCTTCGAGAGCCTGCAAGGAGTAGATTCGGTCGTGTCTGGATATGCAGGGGGCAAGACGCGCAACCCTGGTTATGAAGAAGTGGGTTCAGGAAACACTGGGCATGCCGAGACGGCTTTAATTTACTACGACCCCAAAAAGATATTTTATACTCAACTGCTTAACGCGTTTTTCCTTTCACACGATCCATCCCAGCTTAACAGGCAGGGTAATGATGTTGGCACTCAGTACCGGTCGGTTGCTTTCTATCAAACACCTGAAGAAAAGGATGCGATCAAAGCGGCTATAGCCCAAACTCAGAGAAGCAATCCTGATAAACTCATCGTAACCGAAGTCATGCCTTTAACGACATTTTACAGGGCCGAAGGTTACCACCAAGATTATATCGCTCACAATCCGAATGAGGGCTATGTTCAAAACGTCTGCATTCCTGAATACAAAGAGTTTCGGAGCGTCTACAAGGGGCCGTTAAAAAAGACCGCCTATTAAATCTACTAGGAGCTTTTTAGTTTAAGGTTGCTCGCATGACGTCCGGCGTCCCTGGAAGCTTTTTTCTCGAGATTTCGACCTAAAGCGGCTTCAAGGTCAACACCGGTCTGATTCGCAAGACATATCAAGACGAACAGTACGTCGGCAAGTTCATCTCCAAGATTCAAGTTTTCCGGGTCGGAGCTTTCACCCGGCTTGAAAGACTGGTCGCCAAACTTGCGGGCGACAAGCCTAGCTACTTCGCCAACTTCTTCGGTTAACAAGGCCATATTGGTTAATTCACTGAAGTAACGCACCCCATAAGTTTTAATCCACCGGTCTACCGCCTGCTGCGCTTCTGTAATAGTCATAGCTCCAAATTAAGGAAGTTTTAAGACCGCGTATCCTGATTGAGGTAAATGCTCGTGTAGCTATCGTAACGGCTCGGCTCGATGAATCCGTCTTCAACTGCCGCGATCACTGCGCAGCCAGGTTCATTCATGTGCTGGCAATTATGGAACCGGCAGGCATGAAGCAAAGCCTTCATCTCGGGGAAGTAGTGTGAAAGTTCTTGTTTTGCAATTCCCGTCACACCGAGCTCACGAATACCTGGGCTATCGATGACATAACCCCCATCTGCCAGGCCATACATTTCGGCAAAAGTCGTGGTGTGCACCCCTTTTTCCGAGGAATCAGAAATTTCGGATGTCTTGAGTTGCAGCCCAGGAAGTAAACAGTTGATTAGCGTTGATTTCCCGGCTCCCGAGTGTCCCGAAATAAGGGTCGTTCTATTGTGCACAAGTGCTTTTACCGGTTCGAGGCCTGTAAGCAAATAGACCGAGAGCTCCAACACCTTATAACCAATCCCATTGTAAATGCGTTCAAAATCCCGCACGGTATCCAACGATTCGGGCGTATAAAGGTCAAACTTATTGAACAAAAGGTGCACAGGAATATGGAATGCCTCTGCACTCACCAGAAAGCGATCGATGAAGCCAAGACTTGTACGGGGCTGCACCAGGGTGACCAGTAAAAATGCTTGGTCAATGTTCGCTGCCAGGATCTGCATTTCATGAGATTGGTTTACAGACTTGCGAATAATATAATTGAATCGTTCGTGCAGATGAGTGATAACGGCTGTTTCCTGCCCCTCTTCGGTTTCAAAATCTACACGATCGCCAACCGCAAACGGGTTCGTGGCACGTATGCCCTTTATTCTGAATTTTCCTTTGATGCGGCATTCGAATCTTCTTCCTTCGGGGGTCTCAACAGTGTACCAGCTACCGGTAGACTTAATCACCCTTCCGGTCATCCAAAGACAGCTTTTGCAATGCGGTGAGTTGGTTCAGCATTCCCCATCGTATAGTAATGCAGTACCGGTACACCTTCTGCTACCAGTTCTTTGGATTGATTAATGAGCCATTCGATCCCTATCTCTTTTACGCTTGACTCACTCCCGGCCTTGTGTAGCTCATCACTTAACTCTTCGGGGATATCGATATGAAATAACTTGGGCAAATTAATGAGTTGCTTGGAGTGCGTGATTGGCTTTAGACCCGCTATAATTGGAACGTCTATACCCTTTTCACGACACCGGGCGACGAAATCTAAATATTTACTGTTGTCAAAGAACATCTGAGTAACGATGAACTCTGCTCCCAATTCAACCTTTCTCTTCAAATAATCAAGGTCGGTCTTGAGGTTAGGCGCCTCAAAGTGCTTTTCGGGATAACCGGCTACTCCGATGCAAAAATCGGTCTTTAGCGTATCGCGAAGGTCTTCATCGATGTAATTCCCCTGGTTCATACAAGCGACCTGGTTAAGGAGTTCTGTTGCGTACGAATGACCGCCTGGTGTAGGTACAAAAGCGCCATCTGTCCGAATCGCATCGCCCCGGAGGACCAAAACATTATCAATACCCAGAAAATTGAGATCAATAAGCGCGTTCTCAGTTTCTTCCCGCGTAAAACCGCCACAGATAATGTGTGGCACCGCGTCAACCTTGTACCTGGCCATGATCGCCGCGCAAATTCCAACCGTTCCAGGCCTTTTGCGGTAGCTTACTTTTTCAAGTAGCCCATTATCCCTTTTTTTATAAACATGTTCCTCCCGGTGATAGGTCACATCGATGAACGGCGGCGCAAATTCCATCAATGGGTCGATCGTATCGTATATGGATTGGATGCTTTGCCCTTTCAGTGGCGGCAAGAGTTCAAAGGAAAATAAGGTTTTGTCACTTTTCTTTAAGTGCTCAGTGATCTTCATACTGCAATTTTAATTTCGGTTTCGGCCTGCGGTTCATAACCAAGTACCGGCGCCAGCCATCTTTCGGTTTCAGCGATCGATTGATCTTTACGTGCTGAGTAGTCCTCAACCTGGTCCCGGCCAATTTTCCCCACCGTGAAATAGCTTGAATCGGGATACGAAAAATAAAAGCCGCTCACCGAGGAAGCGGGGTACATGGCAAAGTTTTCTGTGAGTGTTATGCCTGTATTTTCTGTCGCGTTAAGAAGGCGGAATAAAGTAGATTTCTCGGTATGATCGGGGCAGGCTGGGTATCCCGGGGCAGGTCTTATTCCCTGGTATTTTTCTCCGATCAGTTCCTCACTCGCCAGACTTTCATGGGGCGCGTAACCCCAATACTCTTGGCGCACGAGTTCATGTAATTTTTCAGCGAAGGCTTCGGCAAGACGGTCGGCCAGGGCTTTAACCATGATGCTGTTATAGTCGTCGTGGTCTCTTTCAAAGCGCTCGATAAGCTTCTCGATCCCTATTCCTGCGGTCACCGCAAAACCGCCCCAATGATCTGGAGTTTCCTCGAGCGGGGCAACGAAGTCGGCCAGCGCGAGATTTGGATTCCCGCCCGAACGCAGGCTCTGTTGGCGCAGCGTGTGAATACGTGCAAGTGCTTTTCCACTCGCGCCTCCCTCATATACGATGATATCATCCCCATCGCTTGCCGCTTCAAAAAAGCCGATCACACCGGCAGCCTTCAGCGATTTATTGACAATGATCTCATCAAGTAAAGCCTGGGCATTAGTGAAGAGCTCGCGGGCTTCATCGCCAACGTATTCGTCGTCAAAAATTTCGGGATAAGTTCCTTTTAGGCCCCAGGTATGGAAAAAGGGACTCCAGTCGATGTAAGGTACTAGATCGTCCAGCAAAAAGTCTGGGAATGAAAGGGTCCCCAGAAATGCAGGCGCTTTAGTCATCTTTGAAGGGTTGTAAACAAGCTTATTTTCGCGTGCCTTGTCGATTGAAAGCAACTCCTTTTCACCTTTACGGAGCAGATAATTAGTACGCAGATCTTCGTATTCGCTTCGCATACTTTCTGCATAGGCCTCGCCAGACTGCATAGAAAGCAGTGAGGAAACGACCGGGACACTTCGCGAGGCATCATTGACATGGACTGTTGGGCCAGAGTAGACCGGCGCGATCTTGACAGCAGCGTGAATGCGCGACGTAGTAGCACCACCGATGAGCAAAGGAATTTTAAAGCCCTGGCGTTCCATTTCCGAGGCTACATGCACCATTTCATCGAGTGACGGCGTAATCAAGCCGCTTAAGCCTATGACATCCACATTTTCCCGTTTTGCCGTCTCCAGGATCCGTTCGGCGGGTACCATTACCCCCAGGTCGATCACCTCATAGTTATTACAGGCTAAAACTACCCCGACAATGTTTTTTCCAATATCGTGTACATCGCCTTTAACAGTCGCCATGAGTATTCTCCTGCCTTGCTGCCTTATAGGTGCCGCGTCTGCACCGAGTTTGGCCTGCAACTTGATCTTATTCGCCTCTATGAATGGGAGAAGATAAGCGACGGCTTTCTTCATCACGCGCGCACTTTTTACGACCTGCGGTAGAAACATTTTTCCAGAGCCAAAGAGGTCGCCTACGATGCCCATACCATCCATGAGGGGTCCTTCAATCACTTCGAGCGGCGCCGCGTACTTTAAGCGCGCTTCTTCAACATCTTCGTCCAAATGATCCAGTATCCCTTTAACAAGCGAATGAGACAACCGTTTTTCAACCGTGTCCAACCGCCATTCAGCTTCTTGAATGACCGTTTTCCCCTTTGCGACCACAGTTTCGGCAAAGCTCACCAGGCGCTCGGTCGAATCGGGGCGCCGGTTGAGCAGCACATCCTCGACGAGTTCGAGGAGATCACGGGGTATCTCTTCATACACTTCGAGCATACCCGCATTCACGATACCCATATCGAGCCCGGCTTTGATCGCATGGTATAAGAAGGCCGAGTGCATCGCTTCGCGAACCGCCTGGTTACCTCTGAATGAGAAAGAAATGTTGCTTATTCCACCGCTTACCCGCGCCAGAGGAAGGTTAGCTTTTATCCACGACGTGGTTTTAATGAAGTCGACGGCGTAGGCATTATGTTCTTCCATTCCCGTGGCCACGGTAAGAACATTGGGGTCAAAAATGATGTCTTGCGGCGCAAAGCCGAGGGTTTTTGTGAGCAGATCGTACGACCTTCGGCATATTTGGATACGACGCTCGTACGAATCGGCCTGCCCTTTTTCATCGAAGGCCATGACGACGACCGCGGCGCCATACCGCTTGACAAGTGCTGCGCTCTTTAGAAATTTCTCTTCCCCTTCCTTGAGGCTTATCGAGTTAACGATGCCTTTTCCCTGCAGACATTTAAGGCCGCCTTCGATCACTTCCCATCGTGAAGAGTCGATCATGATGGGTACACGGGCTATGTCTGGCTCAGCTTGTACGAGGTTCATGAACTTTGTCATTGCGGCGAGGCTGTCCAGCATACCCTCGTCCATATTGATATCGATAATTTGAGCGCCGCCTTCAACTTGCTGGCGGGCGACTTCAAGCGCCCCTTCATAGTTACCGGCTAGGATAAGTTTGGAGAATTTTGGAGAGCCAGTGATGTTTGTGCGCTCGCCGATGTTGACAAAATTCGTTTCGGGGGTTATGGTAACTGCTTCTAGTCCGCTGAGCCTTAAATAGGGAAGCGGGGATACTGGCTGCCGGGGCTTGGTGCGTGCAGCAAGTTTAGCAATCACCTTAATATGTTCTGGCCGGGTACCGCAGCAACCACCAACAATATTTAGAAAACCACTTTCTAGAAAATCGCCCAGGTCGTGCCCCATGTGTTCGGGACTCTCGTCATACGCGCCAAACTCATTCGGTAGGCCAGCGTTGGGATAGGCGCTCACAAAACAGGGGGCCTTCTCTGAAAGCTCCTGGATATAAGGCCGCATATCTCGTGCACCCAGCGCGCAGTTTAGTCCCACGCTTAACGGCGCGGCATGCATGACCGAATTTAGAAAAGCCTCGGTGGTTTGCCCGCTGAGCGTTCGCCCGCTTGCGTCGGTTATGGTGCCTGAGATCATGACGGGCAGGTGGACACCGGTGTCACTTTCAAGGCGCGAAAGCGCGAACAAAGCCGCCTTGCAGTTAAGGGTATCAAAAATCGTCTCTATCAGGTAAAGGTCAACGCCACCATCCTGCAGTCCTTTAGCCTGTTCATAGTATCCCTCAGCAAGCTCATCAAAGGTTATCGCCCGAAAGCCCGGGTCGTTCACGTCAGGAGAAAGTGAGGCTGTTCGGTTAGTGGGCCCTATCGCGCCCGCTACGAAGACAGGTTTATTGAGCAGTGCACTTTGAGCGGCAGCCACCCCGACCGCGATCCTGGCGCCTTCCACATTAAGTTCGTAGGCGATATGTTCTAGCTGGTAATCAGCCATGGCAATTCGTGTAGAGCTAAACGTGTTGGTTTCAATGATATCCGCGCCAGCTTCCAGGTATTTGCGGTGGATACCGGCAATGATGTCGGGCCTAGTGATATTGAGCAGGTCGTTATTGCCCCTCAGGTCAAGAGGATGGGTTCTAAACTGGCCCCCCCTGAAATCATCTTCACTTAAGCGATGCTCCTGGATCATAGTGCCCATTGCGCCATCGATGACGAGGATTTTTTTCGTTAGAATGTCTTGGATCTGAGCTTTCATTAATCGCTGTTCGAACTACTTTAAGCGCTTACGAAAGACATTGCAAAAAGCAGAACTTATCTTTTCCTCCCAAGGAAGATTAGAATGTAGCACCTTGTTAGCACAGGTTGCTAAGACTTCGCAGGGTCTAATCCCTCAGTCTTTCTTAATAAGCTCTGCAAAAATACAATTTTCGGTGTAGATTCACTTGTGCTCATAAGATAAAAATGAGTATATGCCGGTGCGAAAATTGACCTTGTCCTGGAAGGTAGCCTTGATTAATATTCTGAGTGTAGCACTGCTCTTGCTGCTAACCTTTATTCTTGCGATCGTTTTAAGTAACCTGTTTCAGAAGTACGGGATCAAGGCACGCCTGGAAGACCTTTTCACCCTTGGATTGCTTTCCACGATCATCGCCGTTCCGGCGGGCATCCTTGCCGGTATCATCCTTGAAGAGTATTTTCCGCCGTTCGAGCAGGTAAAGCCAGTTCCAAATGCGCTTATAAATTTCTCGGCCTTGCCTTCTATTGTCTATGCCTTGCTGGGGTTAACGGTTCTTACCGGCCTGCTTAATTTGAATGGGAGTCTCCTAACCGGATCACTCACCTTGGCGATATGTATCGCGCCGGTCATGATACAGTCGACACGCATGGCAATACGCGCCGTACCGCGGGAAATGCACACGGCGGCCCTTGCCCTGGGAGCTTCCAGATGGCAACGCATAAGGTATACGATCATACCGTTTGCAATGACCGCGATATTAAGTGGAGTCATTCGAGCTTTCGCGGTTGGAATTGGCCTGGCAGGGCCTTTGGTGTTGCTGGGCGCGCTTATATCTGGAAGCCGAAAGATCGCGTCTGCTCACGAGGAAATTGGAAAAATCCCAGTCGAGGTCAAGGACGCGATGGTGAACACTAACTTAACCGCGCTTGAAAGCGCAAAGGTGTTGCTCATCTTATTGATTGTCAGCGTAGTGTTAAACTGGCTGGCAATACGAATGAGCCGCCGTTCCTTGCTGCGAAGAACGGTATTCAGAAGTCCAGATTAATACCTTTTGATCTCAAACTCTATATAAGTATTTAAGAGAGCGAAAGACGGGAGTCGAACCCGCGACCCCAAGCTTGGGAAGCTTGTGCTCTACCAACTGAGCTACTTTCGCATTGATGCGGTTAAAAATAACCGATAGGACGGTTAGAAAGAAATTAAATCAAATCAAACAGCCTTTAGATTCTTAGCGTGTCTTACCATTCTCGCCTCTACAAAGAATAAGATCTCCTCGGCGACATTCGTAATATGGTCACCTACACGTTCCAGCTTTCTGATGATCGTAAGAAGATGAAGGGCTTCGAGTAAATTGTCTGGATTCTGCTTTCCATACCTCGCAATGACCGTGGTTGCTTCCTTGTTGATCTCATTTAATAGGCTATCCTGTCTAAATATCTTGGAAGCGCCACTAATGTCCTGATCCCGGTAAGCCGCGGCAATAAGATCGAGCATTTCTATGACACACGCTGCCATCTCGGCAAAACGACATTCTTCAAGGAGCTTACTTTCAAAGGTTTTGTTATTCAGCAAAGTGTACTTCGCGATACCTACGGCATTGTCTCCGATTCGTTCGTAATTCGAGTTTATGCGCAGCATGGAAAATACGAATCGCAAATCAATCGCGACCGGGTTATACAAGGCCATAAAGTTTTCGCAGCTTTTATCGATACGCAGGTCAAGGATATTTACCTGTTTTTCCTGGAAAAGAATTGAACGTTCACCTTCAAGATCAAATGTGAGCATGTAATTCAAAGAATCAATGATCTGGGCGTTCACAATGCCAATCATTTCAAGCATTAAAGCCTTTAGTTTCTCAAGTTCAATTTCAAGATGGGGCATGACTGCAGGGGGAGATAAGGAGTAGGATCAGCTAAAGCGGCCGGTAATATAGTTTTCGGTACGGGCAGAGGCGGGATTTGTGAAGATACGGGTGGTGTCCCCAAATTCGATAAGCTCACCTGAATGAAAAAAGGCGGTTTGATCACTTAGCCGGGATGCCTGATGTGCGCTGTTGGTTGATATAAGCACCGTGTGTTTTCTCTTCAGGTTATATATAAGCTCTTCCATTCGATAAGCCGACATCGTATCGAGCAAAAAAGTTGGTTCCTCGAGCAGCATTACCGGCGGTTCTAGCGCGAGAGCCCTTGCTAAACAAACAAACTGTCTTTGAGCCGTCGTTAGTGCGTATACAGGCGCATTTAACTTGTCTTTAACGGCCTGCCAGAGCTCGGCCGCGATTAAACTTCGCTCAACAACTTCGGCCAGAAATTTTTTGTGCTTTATCCCCTGGATACGTAAACCGAAAGAGACATTTTCCAAAATGCTTCCTGCAAAGATATGGGGCTCACGAAAAAGCATTCCTACCCGGCGCCTCAAAACGCCAGGTTCTAAAGCCAATACGTTTTTATGATCGAGTTTGACTTCGCCGGTGAATTTGTAACCTGTACCGCTAACCTCATTAAGCCGGTTAAAAAGTCTGAGGAAGTTCCCGCGCCCGCACCCTTGCGGGCCTATGCAGGCAGTGATCGTATTTTCCCGGATTTGAGCACAAACTTGCTTTAGGACAGGTATACCTTCCAGTTCAACCGATACCTGATCTACCTCAAGCTTGAACATTTTTAATTGAGTCGCTTAACCATTAATTCTTCAACCCGGCCAAACAGGAGCTGTGGCTTTAGTGATCTCCAGTTTAAATGATCAAGTTCGCCGCCGAAATTAATGTAGTAATCGATATTGCTTCGCTTAAATTCTTCGATAACATGTTCCCGAAAATTGATTGCGGCAATCCATCCGTCTTCTACCTCCTGAAACCACTCCTCATAATAACAATCATCAGAACTATGAAAGTTGAGGATGTTTTCTCCTGTCAAAATAAATTTATTGATTCCTTCCTGGATCATGGGCTCCAAAACCTCCCGTTTTAGGAACATGATATCGTTCGAGATCGCATCATTCCATTCTCCAATCAATTCGATCACCGCAAATTTTCGTTCATAGTCAGCAAAGAGTATTTTAAGATAGAGAGTAGGAGAGCCAAAGAAATCCCATTGTGGATGGATATAAAAGTTGTAAATGGTCTTATCGTACTCAAATTCGCTATACTGCCGTTCATAAAACGGGCTTAGCTCATCTTCGGAAGCTATATAGTCATCACGCCAGTTGAAAAATGGCTCAATTTCATGCATGATCTCGCTTGTTTTCTTGTTCCACTTTATAGGCGTCGATGGCAGCCCTTACACCTTTATATTTGTCAAGTAATTGCTGTGAGGCAGGCATGCTTAGCCCTGTTTCTTCACAAATCATTCGCAATCCTCTTTCAACGAGCTTGGTATTGCTCATTTTCATATCAACCATTTTATTTCCCTTAACCCTGCCCAACTTTATCATGAGCGAGGTGCTAAGCATGTTCAAAACAAGCTTTTGTGCAGTTCCTGATTTTAAGCGCGTCGAACCGGTTAGAAACTCAGGGCCAACAATCACCTCTACCGCATAGCGAACTGAGCTTGCAAGCGGACTGCCGGCATTGCACACGATGCAGCCTGTTACAAGCCCATTTTGAGCAGCAACTTTAACACCGCCCAAAACATAGGGGGTTGTTCCGCTTGCGGCGATACCAATAAGGGCGTCACCCCTGTCTATGTTATGCGCCAACAGGTCCTTCCAGGCTTGTTCGGTATCATCTTCGGCAAATTCGACCGCTTTTCGGATCGCCCTGTCCCCGCCGGCTATTAAGCCAATGACCTTATCACTTTCAACACCAAAAGTAGGTGGTATTTCTGACGCGTCTAAAATACCCAGCCTTCCGCTTGTCCCTGCTCCGATATAAAAAAGTCTACCTCCAGACTTCATGATCTTAAAGCAAGCCTCCGCAAGTGCAAGTATTTGGGGGAGAGCTTTTTGAACGGCCAGTGGAACCGTTTGGTCCTCCGCGTTCATATGCTCAAAGATCTCAGCAAAAGACATCGTGTCAAGCCCGGTATAGTTTGAATCGTTTTCGGTGGTTTTGATCATAAGCATGGTAAGGCTCTCCTGAATATCTACAACCGCAAGCCAAAGTTCATGTTTGAATTAGGACTCTTATTCAGGCAAACCAGTTTATTTGCAGCATGAAAAAATTCAACCATCGATTTTATCTGATAACCGGTTTTGCTGTGCTAATAGTTGCCGGTTTTATAAACACCGCATCCAATGCGCAGTTACGCTCAGGAGCAGGGCCCGGTGCCGGGTCTGGCGTAAAACCGGTAGCTGATTCAACAGCCATCAAGACCATAAACGCTGCTGGTTTCAAACGTCATCTCGCGGTACTGGCCTCGGACTCCTTAGGCGGCCGAAAGCCTTTCACTAAGGGGGAAACACTAACTCTTGACTATCTCACCAGGCAATGCAAGGACCTTGCTTTAAAACCAGGCAACAGAGGTACTTATCTGCAAGATGTCCCAATGGTCGAAATCAACAGCACTGCTTTTGACGGCCTGCAGATCCAAGGCGCAAAAGGCACTGTTAGACTCAGTTTCAAGACTGATTTTGTGGCGATAACGCGTCGGGTGCAAGCCGCCATTAGTGTGCAAAACTCCGATGTTGTTTTTGCAGGGTACGGGATCGTTGCTCCCGAATACCATTGGAACGACTATGCGGGACTTAATGTACGGGGCAAAACTGTTCTTGTCCTTGTCAATGACCCGGGATATAATGACCCTACTCTTTTCAGAGGCAAAAACATGACGTATTACGGTCGCTGGACCTACAAATATGAGGAAGCCGCCCGGCAGGGAGCCGCCGCGCTTCTTATAATACATGACACCGGCCCAGCAAGCTACCCCTGGTCCGTGGTGAGAAGCAGCAACACAGGCGCGAAATTACACCTTCAGACACCCGATAATGACCTGCACCGCGCTGCAGTAGAGGGATGGATCACTCAGGAGTCGACTCATAAGATATTCCAGCTTGCGGGTGTTAGTGAAGACGAGATTACGAAGGCGGGTAAGCCCGGATTTAAAGGTGTCGATCTGCGATTGACAGCCAGTGTATCGCTCAAAAACACGATAAAGCGGTCAACTTCCCACAATGTCATTGCGGTTCTACCTGGTAAAACCCGTCCTGGAGAGTATATAATCTACTCTGCTCATTGGGACCACTTCGGAATTGGGGAATCGGTCAAGGGTGATTCGATCTATAACGGAGCGATTGACAATGCAACAGGTTGTGCCGCGTTGCTAGAGATCGCAGGTGCGTTTAAAGCGCAGAAACAAGCACCGGGTCGTTCAGTCGTCTTTCTCTTTGTAACCGCCGAAGAACAGGGTTTGCTGGGTTCCGAATACTATGCGTCTAACCCTGTATATCCGGTGAAAAAAACGGTCGCTAACCTTAACATTGATGCCCTCCTGGCAGACGGGCCCATGAAAGATATCTCAATCGTTGGTTACGGGCAGTCTGAGCTTGAAGACTATGCCGGTCGCTCGGCTTCAAAACAGGGCCGTATCATACGTAAAGATCCAAATCCTTCTCGAGGTTCATTTTTTCGTTCAGATCATTTCAATTTCGCGAAAGTCGGTGTTCCTGCGCTCGACCCCGAAACAGGGGACATTTCTATGGAGCATGGTGAAGCATGGGGCAAAGCAGCTAAAGAAGATTATACGAAGAACCGTTACCACCAGCCCTCCGATAATTTTGAGCCGACGAAATGGGATCTGCGCGGCATTGTCAACGATACCCGTCTGCTTTATGATGTAGGCTATACACTATCGCGTGAAAGCACCTACCCAAAATGGAAACCAGGCTCTGAGTTCAAGGCGATCAGAGAGAAGTCTTTGTCTTCTTTAACTGATTAAGGCTAAAGTTTGCCGTCAGTGCTTGCTGGTATCGTTGATTGACGAATCGATCTTTAGCTTTCGTTTTCGCGGGTGCAACGTCGTATCACTAAGCCTAGTACGAATACTATCCCGCACATGGCGACGGCGAACACTGTCCTGGTGACTCAGTGGCTTTTTGACATTAAGACCGGTGACCAGGCTGTCCCGGTGCCGCCGTCTCTGGGCACTGTCTGTATGATATAGACTGTCCCTTGTTGCTTTGCGTAACTCGGCGACGCTATCACGCAGATGTGCAGCTGCCTGTAATCTCGTTCGAGTGCGGGCAGCGGTGAAAAAGGCTTCTTTTTTTAAGGCCGAATCAATTGATGCTGAGTCTCTTAATGCTTGAATTCTTGCTTTCTCCTCGGGTGAGGGGCCACAGGAAACGATGGTGAAAGTGGCACTTAGAAAAATAGGAACGAGCCGGTATAAAAATCGGTTCAGCATGCCTTAAAGGTATCACTTATTTCTGGCGGAAGACTAATGTTACCGGCACCCCAGATAGTTCAAAGTTTTCGCGTAGTTTATTTTCTAGGTACCTTTTGTAGGACTCTTTAATGTACTGCGGAAGGTTACAAAAGAATATGAACGTGGGTGCGACCCCGCCCACCTGGGTGATGTATTTAATCGTTATGTTCTTTCCCTTTAGTGCAGGCGGCCCAAATCTTTCAATGGCCTCGAGCATTACATCATTAAGTTTAGAGGTCGCGATCTTTCTCCTCCGGTTTTCATAGACTTTTTCGGCGGTTTCAATCGCCTTGATTATCCGTTGCTTCTCGGGTACCGAGGTAAATACAATGGGTACATCTGTAAATGGCTCAAGGCGTTTCTTAATCTCGTCCTCGTAAGTTTTGGTCGAACTCTGATTCTTCTCAATCAAATCCCACTTGTTCACCAGGATAACGATTCCCTTCTTGTTCTTTTCGGCAAGGTGAAAAATATTGATGTCCTGTGCTTCCAAGCCTTCTCTCGCGTCAACCACCAGCAGGCAAACATCCGATTCTTCAAGTGCCCGAATTGTTCGCATAACCGAGTAAAATTCAATGTTCTCTTTTACTTTGGTCTTCCTGCGCAAACCCGCCGTATCGATCAGCAAGAATTCATGGCCAAACTGTTTATAATGAATATGGATCGAATCACGCGTTGTGCCGGCAATTGGCGTCACAATGTTTCGCGGAGTACCCAGCATAGCGTTGATTATGGACGACTTGCCAACATTCGGCTTTCCGACAATAGCATATTTCGGGATCTCATTTTCCTCACTTTCTTCGGCGGGTGGTTTTTCCAGCTTTTTTACCAAGTCGTCAAGCAGTTCACCGGTGCCACTGCCGGTCATCGAACTAATCGGGTAAAGCTCACCGAGACCAAAACTGTAGAAGGTCGATATGTCATTGAGGAGCGTATTGTTATCGACTTTATTCACAACAACAAACACAGGCTTGCCTGATTTTCGAAGAAGAGAGGCGATCTCATCTTCTAGGTCAGTGATACCAACGGTCACATCGACCATGAACAGGATAACATTCGCTTCTTCAATACTTAATTCAACCTGCTCTCTAATAGCCGTTTCAAATACATCGTCGGTACCTGCAACATAGCCTCCGGTGTCTATAATATGAAAGTTGTAACCTATCCAATCTGAAAGGCCGTAATGCCGGTCCCGGGTCACACCACTCTCGTCGTCTACGATTGCCTGCCGGCTTTCAGTCAGCCGGTTAAATAGGGAAGACTTTCCAACATTGGGCCTCCCGACAATCGCGACAAGGTTATTCATAGCCAAACCGCCTCAAGTACTGCTCCTTATGCCTCCATCCCTCAATAACCTTGACATGTAGTTCCAGGTACACTCGTTTGTTAACAAACTTCTCAATCTCCAACCGGGCATCCGTACCAACCTTCTTAATCATATCACCACCCGTTCCTAAAACAATCACTTTTTGACTTTCACGTTCGACAATGATCTCTGCCAGAATACGATCCAAATCCTTCCCTTCCTCGTAGCCCGTTACGACAACCTCAATACTGTAAGGAATTTCCTGCTGGTAGCGCACCAGGATCTTTTCACGAATAATCTCACTCACAAAAAACCGAACATTTCGGTCGCTCAAATCCTCCTTGTCAAAATAGGCTGGATGTTCGGGTAACGCTTCTTTGATCGTGTCCAGGATTGAATCCAGATTAAAGTTCTTGGTGGCAGAGACCGGAATCACTGAAAGCGGCTGTAACCAGGTTTGAAAGAAATCCATTCTCTGTCTGACTGGATCACCTTCAGAAAGATCAACCTTGTTTAGTACCACAATCTTTGGAATATTCTGTTTACGAATGAACTCAAGGAGTTCCTCCTCCCATTCAGCTTCATCCATTGCACTTACAAGCAACAGGATATCTGCATCAATGAGGGATGAATTGACTGAATTCATCATCGCTTTTTGGAGTGGGTACTTAGGTTCTATGATCCCGGGAGTGTCTGAAAAGATGATTTGGGTATCGTTGTCGTTTAATATTCCTAATATCCGGTGCCTTGTTGTTTGGACTTTGTGAGACACGATGGATATTTTTTCGCCGAGCAAAGTATTGAGTAAGGTCGATTTGCCTGCGTTCGGTTTACCGATGATACTTACATACCCTGCTTTATGGACCATTCTTAAAAATTATTTGCGCGACAAAGAAACGAATATTACCTTTGCAGTCCAATAAAAACCACAGTGCGGGATGGAGCAGTTGGTAGCTCGTCGGGCTCATAACCCGAAGGTCGTAGGTTCGAGTCCTGCTCCCGCTACCTTGTAAAAAGCATGAGGCCTTAAGCGTAAAAACTTAAGGCTTTTTTCTTTTCGCCGACAACTACAGTATTTTGTAGTTTATTCTGAAATGATCAATTCACTCAAGTCAGGACCGAAGCATGGATATCAGATAAAGCGGCTTGCAACCTTCTTGCAAAGGTCCATCAGAGTATTTCACAGGTACGGTACAAATTGATCCGCTTTTCGACCCCAGCAGACCTGGCTCGCATGACAATTCAACCGAACGTTTAAACATTTTTAATGTAACCCTGTGGATAGCCCAGTTAATTCTAGGTGTAGTTTTAATTTGGGCAGCCCTTACCAAGCTAATTCAACCGATTGGAAACCTATCAGCGATGTGGCCATGGACAGGGCAGATTCCTTTTGGATTAGTAAAGCTTACGGGTATGCTGGACCTGGCAGGTGGGATGGGATTGATACTTCCTTCGTTGCTTCGCATAAAGCCAAGACTTACACCACTTGCAGCTGCTGGAGTTTTTGTACTGATGATTTGCGCCTGTGTTTTTCACATCTTGAGAGGAGAGGCTTCACTGATAGGAGTGAATATTGTCTTTGCACTGATGGCCGCATTTATAGGGTGGAGAAGATTGAGAAAAGCACCGATCTCTTTGCGACCAATCAATACAACCTTATACGACTAATGGCAATCTTCGACTTCATCGATCTTAACTGAATGACCATAAGCGGTTACAGGGTGATTTTGTAAACAATTAATACAAAAACGTCAAGATAGACGCTGAACCTTTTAATTTGGAAGTCGTTAAACGAATTAGTCAACCTTAAGTATATGGACAGAAAAGAATTTTTTACAGCGTTGGGGATTACCGCTGCATCCTCGGCGGTGCTAGCTTGCGTTTCCTGTTCAAAAGAAGGTGGCTCAAAGCCACAGGTTCATGGGCCTACAGGTGTTGACTTTACCCTGGATCTCACTGCCGCCGCAAACTCGGAACTTGTCGCAAAAGGCGGGTTTCTTTCCTCAAACAACGTCCTCATAGGGCATACTTTAGCAGATGCTTACATTGCGGTGCAGCTTTCGTGTACGCACGCCCAATATCCTTTGATCTACCAGGCGAACCTCCAAAAATTCTATTGTAGGAACCACGGGTCGACATTTTCTGAAAGCGGCGCTGTATTAGCAGCACCAGCCAGTACTTCACTTACTGCTTACAAAACGCAACTAACCGATAATTCGCTGCGTATTTTTTCCTGATTGGAACAAATGAAGGCGATATTTATCTTCCTCCTCGGAATTACTTTTGGTAAAATGCCGGGTTCAACGGTAACCTGGCTTGGAAATATTGACACTGCCCGTACAACTGCGTTAAAAGAGCGTAAATTAATTCTGATAAGCTTTTCGGGCTCCGATTGGTGCGGCCCCTGTATTCGGCTAAGAAAAGAAATATTGGAGAGCTCTGATTTCGTAACATACGCTGCAGACAAATTGGTCTTGGTTAGAGCCGACTTTCCCCGGAAGAAGCAAAACCAGTTATCACCTGAGCAGATCAAGCTTAATGAAGGTCTGGCAGAAAAGTATAATCCCGAAGGTAAATTTCCATTCACATTGTTAGTTGACCCTAAAGGTTCGGTACTAAAAAGTTGGGAGGGTTTTCCGGGCGTTTCAATCCCCCAGTTCATCGCAGCGATCGACCAGTTCCACGGGAATTAGCTTTAACCCACAAGTTATTGATTGGAACGGCTTTTAAGCGCATCCTCAAGCTCATGGGTAACCGGTTTGAGTTCACCGTTGTTTGCCCGACCGAGTCTAATGCGAACGATTGCATTGATCCGGCAATCGCCGAAGTCGCGCGAATTGAAACGTTGTTAAGTACTTTTAGAGAAGACAGCCAAACGAACCAGATTAATCGAAATGCCGGAATAAAACCCGTTGGCGTCAACCAGGAAGTCTTCGATCTTATTGAACGGTCTATAAAAATCTCTCGCTTGACGCAGGGTGCGTTTGATCTTACATATGGCTCTATAGATAAGCGTCTATGGAACTTCGATGTCAGCATGACGTCATTGCCAAATTCTGACCTGTCCCGTAAGTCGGTTCGCTTGATTAACTACCGAAACATCTTGCTTGATCATGAGCAGTTAACAGTCATGTTGAAGGAAGCGGGAATGCGAATAGGGTTCGGAGGCATAGGTAAAGGCTATGCAGCTGACAGAGCGAAAAAGATCATGCGGGATTATGGTGCCAAAAGCGGAATTGTAAATGCCGCGGGCGACCTGACTACCTGGGGAACCCAGCCCAATGGCCGCCCCTGGACAATTGGCATCGCAGATCCTAACCAGAGCGCTTTAACCTTCTCAACGTTAAACATCAGCGACATGTCGATTGCAACTTCTGGTGATTACGAGAAGTTCGCGGTTATCAATGGAAAAAGATATTCTCATACCATTAATCCTACGACGGGTCTACCGGTAAGCGGCGTAAAGAGTGCAAGTATCATCTGTGAGAGCGCCGAGCTTGCCGACGCTATGGCAACACCTGTAGTTGTTATGGGGGCTAAGGTTGCTCTAAAGCTTTTAAATCAGGTAAAAGACATAGCTTGCATTGTCATTGATGACACGAATACCCTTTATTGTACGAGAAACATTAATATTAAGAAATAGGATGAAAGCAAACTCATTACATTCGTTTAAAAGCCTTTTAATCTTTGGGGCTGCTGGTATCATCGCTTCAGTTTTGCCCTCATGTACGACAGTCAAATCCTATCAGAAAAATCGCTTGAACGACTCAGAGATGGAATTAACGGCACGCAGCTCACAAAAATTTGAGCAAAGCTTCCAACTCTACCGTGAAGGTGCCTCGGGCGCGAATGGCGGGAAAAGCGGAGGAGGGTGTGGCTGCAATTAATAAACGCTATGCATAACAAGTACTGCTTAATAGTTGTCTGTTGCCTTTGGCCCTTTGTTTATTCTAAAGGCCAGGTCAAACGAGCACCGGCGTATCCTCTTGTTACCCATAACACCTATTTCTCGGTATGGTCAAACAGCGATACCCTTTTTGCTTCAACGACAAAACATTGGACGGGGAAAGAGCAGTCGCTTACAGGCAATATTGAAGTTGATGGCATAAAATACCGCTTTTTAGGAAAGGACCCGGTCAAATATCGTACGATTCTCCCGGCTGCAGATGAACAGCCCTACTCGTGTGAATATACCGAGGCTAAACCAGACTCTGACTGGACGGCACCGGCTTTTGGGGAGTTGGGTTGGAAAACGGGGGCCGCCCCCTTTGGCACCGGTAAGTCCGCTAAAACGCGGTGGGACAAGGAGATCTGGATCAGGCGTCAATTCAACTTGGACGACTCGAACTTTAACACCCTCTACCTGAAGATTTTGCATGACGACGGGGCCGAGGTCTTTCTGAATGGCGAAAAATTACTTGACGCCCCTAACTCTATCGGTGATTATGTGAATCTGCCTCTTACCACCCATGGGCAGGCACTGTTAAAAAAAGGAAAGAATGTGCTGGCTATTCATTGTGTCAATACAGGCGGGGGTACATCACTTGATGCAGGTTTAGTAGAGGCGATTAAGCCTGCTGCAGATAGTTCTGTTCACCAGGCTCTCCAAACCGATGTAACCGTATTTGCTACCCGTACGGTGTATCAATTTAAATGCGGTCCGGCAAATCTCTTGCTAACCTTCACCTCACCATTGTTGCTCAATGACCTAAGGCTCCTGGCAAGATCTGTGTCTTATATCGCCTGCAGGGTAAGCGCTCAAGACACCCGGAAGCACATTATTAAATTGACCCTTGGGGTTTCGACAAGCCTCGCGGTAAACAAACCATCGCAAGCCGTGACGATTAGCGAAAATTTAACTGACGGGCTGTCTTACGTCAAAGCCGGAACAGTTGAGCAACCCGTACTTATGAAAAAAGGGGATGATCTTCGCATTGACTGGGGTTACTTGTATGTTGCCGCCCCTAAGGCAGGCTCTACTCAAAACGTGGTTAGTTCTCCAGACGACAAACAGTCGGTCATTAACACGTCATTCGGCTTTACAGCTTCAAATATCCCTGTTGAGAATCACATCCTCATTGGTTATGATGACCAATATGAAGTAGAGTACTTTAACAGCAAGCTCCAACCTTTTTTTAAATCGGTTTATCATTCAACGATCACCGAAGAACTGGGACGCGCCGAAACGCAATACCACAAGGTAATGGAAAGATGCCGTGCTTTCGACACTAGAATGTTCCGTGATGCCACTGCAGCCGGCGGAGAAGATTACGCAAGATTGTGTGTGATTGCCTACAGGCAGTCCATTGCCGCTCATGCTCTTGTTCAAGCGCCAAATGGCGAGCTCTTGTTTTTGTCGAAGGAGAACTTTAGCAATGGCTCAATAGGTACAGTCGACGTTACCTATCCTTCGGCCCCGCTTTATCTCCTATACAATCCAGAGCTCCTTAAGGGGATGCTAAATGGTATATTTTACTTTTCTGAAAGCGGGAAATGGACCAAGAAATTCGCGTCACATGACCTTGGCACTTACCCTTTGGCTAACGGACAGACTTACCCAGAAGATATGCCGGTTGAAGAGTCTGGAAACATGCTCATTTTGACTGCCGCAATAGTAAAGGCCCAGAGGAACCCCGCCTATGCGAGGCTTCACTGGAAAACTCTCACAACCTGGGCGCACTATTTAATGGAGGCTGGTCTTGATCCTGAAAATCAATTATGTACAGATGACTTTGCGGGTCACCTCGCCCATAATGCCAATCTTTCTATAAAAGCGATAGAAGGTGTAGCGAGCTACGCGATGATGGCAAACCTGTTAGGTGAAAAGGCAAATGGGGCAAAATATGCTAAAGCAGCGCAGCAAATGGTTTCTTCCTGGTTGAAACTGGCTGACGCCGGCGATCATTATGCCCTTGTTTTTGGCAGCAGAGACTCCTGGAGTCAAAAATATAATCTTGTTTGGGACCGCGTTCTCGGGCTTAAGCTGTTTCCCTCTGACGTTTACGCCCGTGAAACCAGCTATTACCTAACAAAACAAAATGAATATGGCCTGCCGTTAGACAGTCGTAAGACCTATACGAAGTCAGATTGGATCATGTGGACGGCAACCTTAAGTTCTACGAAAGATGATTTCAAAAAATTTATTAAGCCCGTATACAGGTACGCCGAAAAAACATCTTCCCGTGTGCCGATAAGCGATTGGCATGAAACAACAAACGGGAATATGGTAGGATTCCAGGCAAGAAGTGTTGTCGGTGGCTATTTCATAAAGCTTCTTGACGCGCGCTGGAATCCTAGCCCTAAAAACGCTCGGTAGGCAAGATTGCCTACGGAACCTAAGCCATCTTGTTAACTGCAATGATTACATGTTCCCGAGATTGTGAGGCTCATGGAATCTGATCTAAAACCAGCAGGCAGGGCTAGAGGAGGTAACTGAATATCGTTCATACAGTAAACCCGGAGGCATATAGTACAGTTGAAGTGGAAGTGCTTATCCTGATGACCGTCTGACGTGCAATTCGAAGAACAGAATGCGTAATTTGCAGTCCCGTTTAGGTCGATAACCTTGTGAAGAATGCCTTTTTCTTCAAATGCCTTTAGAATACGATACAGCGTAACACGGTCTATATCATCTCCGACACTCTTTTCAAGGGCCGGCTGCGAAGTAGCTGCTTCATTCCCTATGATTTTTTCAAGGACCTTTATTCTTGGTGCAGTAACTTTTAGGTTATTCTTACGCAGTATCTTGTCAAAGCCGGTTGTAGCCATACGTAAAACTACTAAAATCACAGATGGGACTAGGATCCAAGGATCAGGTTCTTGAGTTACCTCCGACTACTTGACGCGGCAAGCTTTTGGTAAAATGGCAGCTTAAACATTGCATCATAAATAATTTCATGGCCATTGTTATTCAGGTGCACCCCATCACCGGCAGCGACTTCTGGTTTAATCTCGTGATTTGGAAGGGAAAGTTTTTCCAAATAGTTAACGATTTGATCTGGATAGGCTTTGAGCAGCAGATCGGTTAAGGTCTTTATTCTATTTAACTGTTTCTTGTCCTTGAAATTACGGGGCTGCGTTGATGTGATAAAAAAAGGGATGTGTTTTTGGCGTATTTGTTCGGTGATTAGCCCATAGTTTCTCATGATTTCTTCGTCAGTATAGTCGGCGGCGATATCGTTTGTAGGTAGATTGATTAGGATGAGATCTGGCTTTAACTGAATGGCTGTTGAACAATTCTTCAACGTGTCGGGCAACGGTCTTCCCTGAAAGCTTTGGTTAGATGGAATTAATTTAAAGGTGGTATAGCCGCCAACCGCAAGATTTACAATGCGGTTTTTAGAATTGTAATTTTGAAAGTTATTGCGCAGCCTGTTTACCCATGAAGAATCAATGGGTTTTGCGCCCGTGCCGAAAGCGGTGGAGGAGCCAATCACTACAATGGTCTTTGCTGTTTGCGCGCGTGCCGGCAAGCAATCGACAAGCGCAGCAAGCAGTATGAATGTAAATACCTTAAGCTTCAACATCTTGAAGTCGCAGTTAAACTCCACCCGTGTGTACAAAAAGCAGACGGCTTCCAGCTTTAAAGTAAGATTTTTTTACAAGATCAATAAGCGCATAGTATGCTTTACCGGTATAAACCGGCTCAAGTTTAATTCCCATAGCAGTTTCAAATCCTTCGATAAAAGTTAAAAGCGCAGGTGTTGATTTTGCGTAACCTCCAAAATGATAATCCGGATGAAATTTAAGGGAAGCGTTCGGCTCAAGCCAGGCTCTCACCTCCTGTTTAATGTTTCCGGGACCTTTGAGGACAATGATCGATTCGACTCTTGTGGGTAAACCTAATCGGGCAAAGCCGTTCGCTATTCCTGCCGCCGTCGTTCCTGTCCCCAACGCAAGAACCACATGGTCGTAAATCACATTGTCCTGGGCATAAAGTTCAGCGGCAAACTCGGCGCAACCTTGTAATCCCAGCGGTCCCGAACCGCCTTCAGGAATCATCAAATAAGCACCACTTAAATCATTCGCCAGATTACCCGGTAGATCGATGCTGCGTGAATGTACCTTGTTATTACTGGTTGTTTTACGGTAATTTTCCCTTGTGAGGTAGCGTAGGGTCATACCATAACCGGCGCATTTTCTTAAAGTATCGTTAAGTGGTTTGGAGGCTTCGCCCCGAATGAATCCGGTCGTTTCAAATCCCAATATTTCGCCGGCGCAGGCGGTCGCCAGAAGATGGTTCGAATAAGCTCCGCCAAAAGTCACAAGATGGATAAGCCCCTCATGCTGCGCGTATTCAAGGACGTATTTAAGCTTTCTCCACTTATTTCCCGATATAACAGGATGAATAAGATCGTCCCGTTTAATGAACACCCTCAATTTTCGTTCGTAAAAAAGCGGGTTAGTTAATTCTTGAACCGGAGATGGCAGTTGGAAGGTCAAAAAAAATGGCGTAAAAAATCCCAACCGGTATAGACCGGCTGGGACCACAAAAATACCTAACCTAATTTACTTGCTCTTATACTTTCGGTCCAACATTTTAGCCATCATAAGATGGTGGCTTATCACGGGAATTGCCGACTTCACCGTCGATTTGATTTGCGCGTCTTTAGTGCTTTGCTCTTCTTTCTTATGAAGGGCCAATGATTTTTCGTGCCCTAGGACATTCATACTAAGGTAACTTTTTTCAAAGTCAGCGCCAGACTTAGCATCCAAAGCAGAATAGTTGGCCGCGTCGTCACCAATTAATGTGTCGCGTACAGTCACCCCTTTTGCCGCGGCAGTCGCTTTCAAAGCATCACCTAACTTAGTGTGATCGGCGATCATTTGTTTTGCGAAACTTATAACCTCCTGATTCCCCGAATCACGGGCCATCGCAAGTTGAGCGGTTTTGATTTCAAAGGTGCCTCCTGAGGCAGCTTTCATAAAGAAAGCTTGATCTGAAGGAGAGGCGGGCGGAGTTTTACCAGGACCGGCATTAAAGGATAGTAATACAGCGCTGGCAATAAGCCCGGCTGCACTTAATAGAATGGTTCTCATTGTCTGAATCTTTTGGAGGTTTTTAATCTTGCTTATCGCAAAAATTTGACCACTCTTCTAAAATGGACGGTTGCTACAGATTAGATACTGTAACTTTTCTCTTGTCTCCGCGTGGGTATTTCGATTTTAGTAGTTGATTCGTTATATGCTGGCGCGACCGAATGTGTTTACGAATAAGATCTTGTGCGTAACGTGCAACGAGAGTCTAAGGCAATCGATCTTGAAAAGCATAGATGACCTTCACTGGGCGCTGATACTACTACCTTTTTTAGCGCTTACCGCTTTTATAATCGTGCTGTTAAGTCTTATACGATTCGATCCCGGAACGGCTACCGTAATGAAGATCAAACAACAAACGAATTTTTCTGTTTTCTGGGCAAGCGCCGTTATAGGGACCGGCTTGGGGGGATTTGTTGACGGCATTCTGTTTCATCAGATTCTCCAATGGCACGAGATGTTCTCGGCTAAAATAAGGCCCGTTACGCTGCTTGCTAAAAGTACAAATATGTTTTGGGACGGAATTTTTCATGCCTTTACGCTGGTTGTTACATTCACCGGTGTTGTTGCTTTATTTGAGATACTTCGAAACAAGCAATCACCGGTAAGCCGGGCTCTGCTATTTGGGGGATTGCTTTTCGGGTGGGGTGCCTTTAATCTCATCGAAGGCCTGTTCGACCATTTGGTTCTGAAGTTCCACAATGTAAGAGACTCAGCAGGTGATCCTTTAACCTGGAATATTGGCTTTATGATCGTTGGCGCGGCAATGCTATCTCTTGGAGAATACTTAAGACGCACTGGCACTCAGTATAATAGTTACACTTAATTTGGTTACATCAGTTACTCCCTCCTGAATTTGGTCTTTTAATTGAATATGGAAAATTCGATAGCCCTGAAAATGGGGTAATCACAATATGCTAAGCCCACGCAATGCTTAAAACCTTCAAAATGATAAACAAACAGGACATACAACCTTTTAATGACTTAAATGCAGGCCTTACTAACAGTTCGGCTGTGCTTCCGGCAAACATCATGTGCTTTTCGCATTTGAGGTGGAAGTTCGTCTATCAAAGGCCGCAACATCTGCTTTCAAGGTTTAGCACACGATTCAACGTCTTCTATTTTGAAGAACCGATCTTTGATTCCGAAGGCTCAAACGGGTATCTCGCCTTTATTAACGCCTCCCCAACACTGCATATTCTTGTACCCCATTTACCAAGTGGTATTACCGGTGAAGAGACTGATACGCTTCAGAGAAAACTGATCGATGGTTTCCTGGCAGGGCGGGCACTAAAGGACTTTATTTTTTGGTACTATACGCCAATGGCACTGTCTTTTACGGATCACTTAACTCCTGCCTGCACAATTTACGATTGTATGGATCAGCTTTCGGCCTTTAAAGATGCTCCTGTACAATTACTTCAAAGAGAACAAGCTTTATTTAAGCTGGCCAGCATTGTTTTCACAGGTGGTTATTCGTTATTTCAGGCAAAGCGATCAAAACATCCATTTGTTTACCTTTTTCCAAGCAGTATTGAAAAGGATCACTTCGCCCTGGCACGGGTCAGAGGCTCCCGACAGCCAGACCAGGCCCTGATTGGTAAACCAATCATTGGTTATTTTGGTGTTATCGATGAAAGGTTCGATGTAGAGTTGATCAAAAACATCGCTTTGGCCAGGCCTGACTGGAACATTGTTCTTATAGGACCGGTGGTTAAGATAAGTGAAGATTCAATCCCAACTTTGCCAAATATCCATATGCTGGGGCAGCGTAGTTACAAACAGTTGCCGTCTTATCTGAGAGATTGGGATGTAGCCGTTATTCCATTTTTGCTTAACGAGTCTACCCGGTACATTAGTCCGACAAAAACTCCAGAATATCTTGCTGCGGGCATTCCCGTCGTTTCCACGCCTATTCATGACGTCTCCTATGAATACGGGGCCAATAATTGCGTCAAGATTGAGAAAGATGCAAACGGGTTTTTGAAAGCTGTACAAGAGATCCTCGACTGGTCCCCCAAGGCCCATTCCACCTGGCTAAAATCTGTAGACGCCATTCTTGAACTGCAATCCTGGGACAAGACCTATAGTGAAATGCTTACTCAGCTCAAACTTGTGTTTGTACGCAATGCGGCCGCCAGTAAGCCGGCTAAAGAAACGAACATTAAATCAATGTATAAATGATTGCCCCTAATCCCTTTGAATCCTTTTGGATGGCAGGTTTTGAATGCGCCGACCATTTAAATAAGAAGGGTGTTCGCCAGGATATGCTTGGCGTCACAAGGCATGTTGAACTTGTGGAAAGTGATTATAAAGGAGTCGCTGAAATTGGAATTTCGACCGTGCGGGAAGGTATCTCCTGGAGCCAGGTCGAGTTGCGCCCTTATCACTATTCTTGGGAACACGTCTTACCTCGAGTCATCGCCGGCCGCGAACTCGGTATCCAGCAGGTATGGGATATTTGCCATTTTGGTTTCCCAGACGACCTTTCACCGCTTCATCCAGGTCTTACCGCCCGCTTTGAATCGCTATGCCTGGCATTTCTTGACTTTTACCGATCCTATGATCCACTGGGAACGCTCATCATAACCCCTATCAATGAGGTTGGATTTTTGTCCTGGCTGGGAGGGGAAGCCGGCGAAACTACACCATATTGCAGGAATTACGGATGGGAAGTCAAGTACTCGCTCATGAGAGCCTACATCGCCGGCGTGAATTTGCTAAAAAAGCATGACAGCAATGTCCTTATTCTTTCGACTGAACCACTGGTAAGTATTGTGCCTCCTAAAGTCGCTACAGCCGAAGAATTTTGGGAGGCGTCACGGGCAAATGAAGATCAGTTCCAGGTAGTACGCATGCTTACTGGTGACATGTGCCCTGAATTGGGCGGCGATCCATCCCTGTTGGACATCATTGGCTACAACTATTACTACAACAATCAATGGCTCGTTGATATGGCTTCTTTTTTGCCTTGGACGAACGAACCCTACGATTCTCGCTGGTTGGCTCTGAGGACTTTATTACAAAGCGCCTCAACCAGGTTTCCCTACCCTTTTATTCTATCAGAAACGAGTCACCCAGGAATTGACCGGCCTAAATGGTTAAACTCCATTGCCGACGAATGTGCGGCCGTAATAGAAGCTCAGCTGCCTCTACTGGGAGTATGTCTTTACCCTATACTGGACAACCCAGACTGGAACAACCCCAGTGTTTGGCATCATGCCGGACTTTGGGATAAAATCGGTTCAAATGACCGGGCTTTGTACACACCATATTATGATGCCTTTAAGCATGTGCGCCGGCATCTTTCAAGGCAAAATGTCCCGCAGCATCAGCATTTGCAGTTTTAAGATGCTTCGTTATGGTCTATCTGAAACAATTTTTACATTTACTGGTGTTATTGATATGAGAAACTTATACAAAGATGTTAGTCATTTGATGAAAGTGTCTCCTCGTGCCGACATCAACGCATCAAGGCCATATGTCAACTGCAAATATGTTCTTTCAACTAAAAGCGTAGGCACCAAGGGTCTTGTTTATTCAGAGACCCTTAGATCAGAGTCCCTTAAAGTAACTCGACTTAGAAAATAGAATGTAGCTTTCGTTTTCTATCGCTGGCTGCCATTGGGCGATCAGGTTCTTATAGGAGATCCCAACTGGGGTGATTTTTCGGTCAAGGTCGTACAACCCAAGTGAATTGACATTGCCGGCGTCTTTTACCAGGGCACTGTCCCAGTCAATTTGATCGGTAAGGCTGTACCAGGTAAAGCCGTAAATTGGCATACCATCTCTTTTTAGCCGGCGTACGTTTGCCCATTGGGTCTGAAGCCATCGTACTGAGTTTGGACTGGCAATATTCGTCTCAGTATGCATAACAGGCAATTTGTAGCGGCTGTAGTACTGCTGCGTAATGACGTAATAGCCAAAGATCTCCCCTGCGGCCGATGTGCTTCCGTCTTCATGAACCATGTGCTCATTTGTGATGTAATAATCGTTGCCCATCACGCAGCTTCCCTTGATGATGTTATTTTCAAACCAGCGGTATTCTTCCCGGGTCATCCCATTGTCAAGCAGGTACTCATACATGACCACGCTTATGGGGTAACCATAGCTGAGGTCGAGCGATAGAAATCTTTTATGGTTAAGAAATGATGCCAGGGGGTCACAAGCGGGTGTTTCAGGATGGTAATACTCAGAGGATTCACTTTGAATGAAAACGGCATCTGGCTGAATGTCAAGAATTGCCTGCATAGCTAGCACATTAGCTTTACAAAGATGTTTTAGCGCTGTAATGAACGTACGGTCTGTCGTACAGCATTCATTCCACCAGCCATACTGGGCAGAGAAGGCCGCGGCAATATAGATCTCGTTGACTGGCGTGTAAAAACGCACGTACGGAAAACGGCTTGCGAAGGCCCGTGCGTATTCGGCAAAGTGAACTGGAAAATCGGGATTTTGAAAGTCACCCAACCAGTCTGGAACTCCAAAGTGGCACAGATCAACAATGGGAACAATGTTTTTTAACCTTAGATAAGCGAAAGTTTCGTCGGTGAAGTCCCAATTGTACTTCCCGGGTCCCCGATGAACGCTATAATAAGGGGGTCCGTAGCGAAGAAACTCGATCCCCATTTCTGTCACCAGATCAAAATCCTGTTTCCACAACCTATAGTGCCCGCACTTTTCCATCTCATCGACGCGTTTTCGATTTCCGTCGGGGAGGGTGATCATGGGGTAACTATTTTCGATCCCAGTCGAGAACATGAACTTATTTTTATTCATGGGGAGCATTTGACAAATGCTGTGCCGCTGAACTCCGGGGTAACCATTCGGGAGCCTTTACGTTGAACAACATGTAGGAAAAAGGAGGTAGATATGAAGCGATACTTTAAGAACCGATTTGGTCAGTTGATACAAATGGATATTAATTTCAATTACCTGAAGGGTGAACTCCAGCGGGTAAATCTTTATATTCAGCGTAAAGGCGGGCAGGAATTTTTGCATTCTTTGTTTTTTACCAATGACGTAGTTCTCGACAGATATCGCCTGGTAGAGCTTTCTGACTCGAGCGCGGCAGTGAATATTTCGGATGCATGGCTGGACCAGCCTTTTTACCTGTTCTGCTCCCTGGCCGAAATTGAGGAATTCAAATTGCTTTATCCAAACGTCCTTATGCTACGTGAAGAAATAGCCTCTTCTGATGCTGCATTTATGGCATGATCTGAAAAATTCATTTCTAAACTCTTAATTTCGGCTTCAAGGATGTCCTTGACCGAACCAATTTCGTTATCCCGACTGACCTCTGAGATCAGAGGTGTCATGTCGAACGCGTTTTTCGGCAAGTTTTACTGGGTTACCGCCGAAGTAAGCAACTTGAGCTATTACCAGGGTAAAGGGACGTGGTACTTCGATCTTTGTGAAAAGGACCAAGTCGGAAACCGGGTGGTCGCTCTGCTTAAATCAGTCGCTTTTGGTGAAGCTGCCGACGAAATTTTGAATTTCGAACGACTCACCACTCAAACCTTTTCGAACGGCTTGCAGGTACTCGTGCAGGTAGAAGTGACCTATCATGAGGTATATGGGATGCAGCTCAGGATGCGCAGGATCGATCCGTTTTTTACCCTGGGTAATCTTGAGCGGGCAAGGCAATTGACACTAGAACGTCTGGTCCGCGAAAATCCGGCACATATCCTTTTTGACAATGGCGTATACACCAGCTCAAACAAGCAAACGGGTTTACCCCGGGTGTTTGAACGGCTGGCGGTCATATCCTCTGCTAATTCGGCTGGTTTGCAGGACTTTTTGCATACGCTTGAAAACAACGATTTTGGTTTCCGGTTCAAAATTGACCTTTACATTACCGAGGTTCAGGGTGTAGAGAACGCGCAAAAGATGGTTGCCGAGCTGATCAAGATCTTCTACAGCGGCGTGAAATATGATGCCGTCGCAATCTTGCGCGGAGGCGGGGCGCAAAGTGATTTTCTCTTATTCGATACTTATGAGATAGCCCGAGCCGTCGCGCGTTTTCCAATACCTGTGATCACCGGCATTGGACATCAAAAAAATGAGACACTGGTTGACCTCATGGCCTGCTGCTTTACAAAAACTCCGACTCAGGCCGCCGAGCTTATTATTTCGGTGAACCATAAATTTGAAGACAGTCTTTTGTCACTCAGGCGGGGCATGCTTATCAAGGTTCAACAAAGGTTAAGCTATGAGAAAGAGTTGGTCGCTAGACTAAGCAAGGTATTTACCCGGGACTCGTTCAAGCTCATTGAAAAAGAAGACCACCAGCTTTCAAGATTAAAGGTCAATGTAAGTCTGGTAGCTACAGGGCGGCTGGCAAAAAACAGGATCAATTTACTCAACGTCTCACAGGGGCTCGTTTCAGCAACAAACGTTTTTAAGACCAACCAGAAACGCGAGGTGGCTCTTGCCGGCGATAAACTGTTCAATTTAGCCAATCGTTATTTGATGAATCGTACGTCTTATCTGGAACATTATAAAAAGTTATTTGACCTAATGGACATCCGTAAAACGCTGAACCGTGGTTTTGCGGTGGTGCGAACTGGCGGTAAGATCATTTCAGAGGGACACGGCATCAATCCGGGGGAATCGATCTCCATCGATATGCAGGATGCAACCCTTCGCGCTAAGGTTGACACTGTTGAGCCTATGACTGTGACACAATAACCATGGACGAACCAAAACCAGGTATGGCCTCAACGGGCATCAGTTACGAAGAGGCTTTTGAGGAGCTCAAAGGTATCGCGGCAAGTATTGAGACCGAAAGTATTTCGCTGGATACGCTGGCCGTCAAGGTAGCCAGAGCCTCTGAGCTTATTAAACTTTGCCAGCAAAAATTGCGTTCGGCCGAAGCCGAGGTTAATGAGATCATTCACGATCTGGGCAACGAGAGCTAAACGTTTTATTTCAATTCGGTCAACAACAAGCTGGTAGCCTCGACTTATTGTCCGAAAGCCTCTTCAAATGTCTTATTTGAATTTATGCTTTTAATAAAACTGTCCAATTTTGCTCTTGTGTACCACTTTTTAATTTCGTGTTTTGCAGTCATATAATTAAGCATGATTGCCTGGCGTGAACCAGCATAAAACTCTGCGTCCGATTTAAAACTTTTAACATTTGGTAAATTCTTGAAGTTGCCTGATTTTACTTTTAGGGTGTCGTCAGAATAATAATCTCGATAATCATTTTGCATCGCCAAGCCCTCTTTAAACCAACTTGGAATTTTGTAATCAAAGTTGTAAAATCCGATTTGTTCATAAAATTCAGCATGTGACAGTTCGTGAGCAATAATATCTAAGTTTATTGCATCGGGGCTTAACACAATAAAAGAACCTAACTTTAAATAAGTAACCGCAGGTGCAGAAGGATTGACACAATATGTTTTTAAATCTCCTTCATTGTCACAATAAATAAACTTAGGGCTACTTCTTGTTTGTCCCCAAAAATCACTATTACGAAGTGATGCTTGGTTTATTAACGATTTTAAACTGTCAATTTTGCCCTGTCGTGTCGATGAATTAAAATATACACGACCCTCTTTTTTAAAATTCGAATAGTCAATGAAAATGCTCCTTGTCTCTTGCGGAAAAATTATGAAATGGGCAAAAGCCGCAATTGGAAGAAGAATAATAAAAACCAAACAAGTCCTAATGATTATTTCTCCAAGTTTTGTCATAATTGTGAGGGTCTTTGAAGTTTGCCGCTAACACTCCTATTGCCGAAGTTGGCATAAATAGTTGACTGTCACCAGTCTTTCTCTAAACTTGCCCCCTTTGTGCTGGTTGAACTTTTTCTGAATTCTAGTTTTCCAGCAAGTGGTACTTTGCTGCGCCTCAAAAGGATCTTTGGCCGCGAAATGGAAATTGGTGGATGTGGAGGTTTATTCATACGGGATTTTCGTAACATGTACCGCGCGTAAGCCAGGTTGTACAAGGCATCGTGATCGCTTCCAGCGAGCTGAAGCGAAAGTTCAAAAGCACCAATGCTTTCGGCATATTTTGCCTGCTTGAAAAGGGCATTCCCGAGATTGAAGGAAGCTATCGACCCCAGCCGGCGATCAGGGTGAGCACTTAAGATATTGCGCAGCCAGGCTTCTGCTTCGGCGTATTGGTGGGCTTTAAACAGACTTGTCCCAAGGTCATAAACAAGCAGGGGAGACGCCGGTCCCTCGGGTAAGTTGGATGAAAACGCTTCTGAGGCTTTTGCAAAGGAACCTTTCCCGTAAAGCCTTATTCCCTCCCGGGCTCTGCCGAGAAAGTTTTGCGCCTCTGCTGGTTGCAGGAGCAAAAGCGTTAAAAGGATCGCTAATGCAGTAGGAGCCCGTGGTTTGCTGGTAATTGAGCGAAACCTTTTCCAAAATGCGCCCGGTTTCTCCAAAGTCGTTGCTTCCACTAAAAGAAACGCAAGAGCCAACAGCAGAAAGACCGGCACCTTAAATTGATGGATGTCTTCGTGATAGCCTTTAGGAACATTGTCAAGTATCTTTTCCATCGCCCCACGAGGATTGTAAAGGCTGGCAAGATCCAGGGCGGTAAAGAAGCCACCCCCTGCACGGGCAAGAGAGTCGAGAAACCGGGGTTGACATCGGGTCACGACGATACGATGCTGTTTGTCTTTTTTGAAGCCGCCTGCAGCGTCTGGTATAAAACTTCCGTGGCTCGTCCCTACACCAAGGATAAAAAGTTTTATGCCCGCTCGCTCAAGCCCTTTGGCGGCTTTGAGCGAGCCCTTTTCATGATCCTCCCCATCAGTGACCAAAAAAATAATTCTTGCCCGGTTAGAACTAGTTGGCAGTGACTGGCCGGCAAGGCTTAGGGCCGAAGCCATATTTGTTCCCTGAACGGGTATCGTTCGGGTATTGACAAGATCAAGGTACTCGTTGAAGGTCTTCTTGTCTTCGGTAAGCGGCACCGCCAATAAACTTTCTCCGGCAAAAATGACCAGTGCCAGCCTGGCGCCCTCAAATCGCCCGAGGTACGTCTTAACCGCCAATTTTGCCGCCCCGAGACGGGTTGGTTTGACATCTGAAGCAAGCATGCTCTGAGAAACGTCCAGTAAGAGGGCCACATCGGCGGGTTTAGTGATAACCGTTCGGTAGAGCACACTAGGTTTGGCCAGATCGATCGCTAAACAAGCGACCGCGCCGCAAAGGAGCGTAATTTTTAATCGTCGCCTTAACCGCATGCTTTGGGTCTTTACGCGTTCGAGAAAGGCATGATCGCCGAATATAAGAAGCCTCTTAGATCTGCCGGACTCACTAATCAGATAAAGCGTCACTAGGCAGGGCACTAGCAGGAGAAGCCACAAGTACAGAGGTTCTGTAAATGTCACCAGCCAAAGTATTTTCATCCCCTATTCTAAAGTTAAAGTTGTTATGGCAGTGTTTTCAAGACGGTATAATGCAGCAGGATCTCTGCGGTAAGTAATATGGCCGCAAGTAATGTAAATGGAAAAATGCCTTCTTGGCTTTTGTTGAGACTTGTCTTTCTTCTGGTACGGTTAATGGAAAATCGGAGCAAAGCTTGATCAAATTCGTCGGTCCTGGTCACCCGGGTATAAGAGCCTCCACTCCCGTTGCATAATTCGGGAAGGCCCGCATCGTTTGTTTCGCTGATCGCTTCCCGGTAGACAAGCTTTCCCTTTTTTCGCTCAATTGAGCGAATGGTTCCCTCGCCGGCAACTGTAATCGCCGAGAGTGATATCCGCCGCCCAGTTAACAATCTCGCAAGCAGGTTTTGAGTTTCGCCGGTTTCCCCCATTCCAGAAGAAACAACAAGAATCGACCGGTTTCCTGGTTTAATACTGTCTAGCAGCCCCGCGGCTAATTCAATCGCCGTTGGAAGGGACGGTCGTGGCAATGCGGTATTAGCTTCAATATTCTGAACATCATTTTTGAGCGCGTCAAGGTCCGTTGAAACCGGGCTCAAAATATGCCCGCTCGAATCCATGAGTACGACTCCTGAAAGCTCGCCTTTGTACCCTATAAAATGGCTCAAGCTTATTTTAACAGCTTCGAGCCGGTTGGGTAGAAAGTCGTGGTTGAGCATCGAACGTGTAATGTCAACGACATAGATCACCGCCGTAGAATTTCTATCCTGGCCTCGAGTGACCTTTTCTCTCACAGGCTCTGCCAGCGCGATAAGGATTAAGCCGACAGCCAGTAAGCGAAAGATAAATGGCACATGAATAAGTCGGTTTCTTAATGTGATTCGTTCAGTATCAAGATCCACGAACGATGAAAACGCGATTACCGGCTGCTTGACTCTAATGGTCCCGAAATAATAGAGGATCATCAGCGGGAGTATCTCGAGCAGGAAGAGCCAGTACGGATGAATAAAACTTAGGTCATTCACCGGCGGCGTCGTTCAAATAGCTTAAATCGATATCCCTGACAAGTGCCAGCACTTGGGTGACAGTAGACGATACAGGCTCATTGCCGCTGCCTGAAAATTTGACTCTGTCTAACTTGGCCAGAATGTTTTGCAGCGAAGCCAGGGCAGAGGTGGCCAATTTTTTCTTCAAATGCGGTTCGTCAATTAATTGACGCCTCGTTAGATAATAGCCGCTGATGTTAAAGCGATCGCTGAGATAGGTTCTCAATATACTGCTCAACGCTTCGGCATAACGGCGTTGGTCTTGGTCTTCGCCAGGCCTCAACTCCTCTGCAAGCTTTTTGAGAGCTTCTTCGGCCTCCTTTATTGGGGACTTTTGTGTCGAAGAGGCTTGTATCCTGCTCGTGAGCCGTCTTCGGAGAATGACAATTAGCAATACGGTTAAACTAAGGATCGCCAGGCAAATCGCCGCGATCTCCGACCTTGTGTAAGGAAGATCAATGACAGGCTTTACTGGTTTAATGTCCCTGATCGTATCGAGCTTTACGGTATCGGTACGAAAAGTATCCTGAACGATCATCCCTTTTTGCCGATTCCTTTAAGCAACTGTGTCAGCGGAATAACATAAGACTCATCAGTCCTTAGGTCCATGAGAGGAACTCCAGCTTTATTCAATTGAAGATGGATGTCCCCGGTACGTTTTTTCCACGCAAGCTCGTAGTTTTTGCGAAGAACAGGATCGCCGGTGTCGGCCAAATTCATGTTTCCAGTCTCAAGTTCCTGAAAGTACATAAGGCCTGCCTGGGGAAGTTCTTTCTCGCGGCGGTCATAGACCCTTATCGCTTTGACATCATGTTTGCCCGCCAAAACAGTAAGCGCCTGACTATAGCCGGTATCGATAAAATCAGATAATATGAAGACAGTAGATCGCTTCCGAAGAATCTTCGCCGCATATTCCAAAGGCGCGGTTAGCCTGGTACCATTAAATACCGGGCGCGTCTGGATCAGATCAGAGATGAGCCTGAGCGTGTGGAGCTTTCCTTTTGCAGGTTCGATCACTTTTTCAACACGGTCACTAAAGAATAAGGCGCCGGTCTGGTCATTATTTGTTAAGGCGCTCCAAGACAGAACAGCCGCAAGTTCAGTGATGAGCTCGCTTTTGAGAATGCTGGTGGTACCAAATTGGGCCGAAGAACTTATGTCTATAAGGAGCATAAGGCTTAGCTCACGCTCTTCGGTGAAAACTTTTACAAAAGGTTCATTGAATCGTGCCGTTACATTCCAGTCAATGGACCTGATATCATCACCCGGAGTATAAGCTCTAACCTGGTCAAACTGCATGCCTCTTCCTTTAAAAGCCGAGTGATATTCGCCTGCAAAGATCCTTGCCGATAGTGACCGGGTGCGCAGTTCGATCGCCCTGACCTTTTTTAGAAGACTCGCCGTGTCCATCTTTAATCTTCAGGGAACAGGTACCACCTTGACAATTTCATCGATCACAATATCGGCCGTAAAGTTTTCGGCTATTCCTTCATAACTTATTCCGATGCGGTGTCTAAGTACATCGTGAAGTACCACACGAACATCTTCTGGTTCGACATAATACCGGCCATCCATAAAAGCCATTGCCTGGGCAGCCCTTGCCAGACCCAAACTGGCCCTGGGCGAGGCGCCGAACGAGATAAGACCTTTAAGATTCCCGGCACCGTACTGGTCGGGAAAACGAGTGGCAAAAACAAGGCTCAGAATATAGTTTTCAAGTTTTTCGTCGAGATGGATGGATTGCACCAGAGACCTTATTCGTAATACATCGGCAGGGTGAATAACCGTACGGGAGACAGGGTCTGATTCGGCCCGTCGACCAAGCCTCATAATGAGGAGTTCTTCGTCTATGGAGGGGTAGGTGAGAACCACTTTCATGAGGAAACGGTCAAGCTGAGCCTCGGGTAAGGTATATGTACCTTCCTGTTCGATCGGATTTTGGGTCGCCAGGACCATAAAAGGCTCTTCGAGCTTAAAACTCTGTTCGCCAATCGTGATTTGTTTTTCCTGCATGGCTTCCAGTAACGCGCTCTGAACCTTTGCCGGCGCGCGGTTGATCTCATCGGCCAGCACAAGATTTGAAAAGAGCGGGCCTTTCCTGATCACAAATTCGGCTTTGCCCTGGTTATAGATAAGTGTTCCTAAAACATCTGCAGGAAGCAGATCAGGGGTAAACTGAATGCGGCTAAAGCTTGCATCAAGACACTGTGCAAGCGTTCTTATAGTGAGCGTTTTTGCGAGTCCCGGTAAGCCTTCCAGCAAAATATGACCACCGGAATATAAAACGGCAAGCAAGCTGTTGAGAAGATGCCGCTGGCCAATAATGACTTTTGACATTGCCTGGCTAAGCTTTGTGTGGAGCCCGGTTTCTTCCGCAATCCGGTTTTGCAGCGCGTTAAGATCTGTGCCCATATTAATGAAGCCTCAAATGTAGAAAATGTGCTAGGTGTATTGTTAAATAGATATTCCCTAGTGATTCACTATATTTGTCTCCAGTTATCTTGTCAATTCAAACTACCCGCTCATATGTCTTTACGCCTAGGAGATGAAGCTCCAGACTTCACCGCAGAAACAACCGAAGGAACCATCCACTTTCATGAATGGCTTGGAAACAGCTGGGGAGTCTTGTTTTCCCACCCGGCAGATTATACACCGGTTTGTACCACAGAACTTGGCGCTACAGCACGGTTAAAGGCCGAATTTGATCAGAGAAACGTTAAGGTCATCGCTGTAAGTGTTGATCCTCTCGATTCACACTTTGAATGGATCAAGGATATCAACGAGACTCAGCACACGACTGTGAATTTCCCCTTGATCGCAGACCCTGACCGTAAAGTGTCGACCCTTTACGATATGATCCATCCGAATGCGAGCCTTACAGCTACGGTGCGGTCGGTATTTATCATTGGTCCCGACAAGAAGATCAAGCTCACGCTGACCTATCCGGCATCGACAGGGCGCAATTTCAACGAAATCCTCCGGGTGATCGATTCCTTGCAGCTAACCAGCCAGTACCAGGTCGCAACACCTGCGAATTGGGAAAATGGAGATGACACAATCATTACCGCAGCGGTAAAAGATGAAGAAATCGAGGCGAAATTTCCGAAGGGACATACCCGGATTAAACCTTATTTGAGAACAACACCACAGCCCAATATAATCTAGTCTCATTATTTTTCTTTATTGTCCCTTAATCAAAAAGCCGGTTAATCCGGCTTTTTTTCGTTTAGCAGGGTTTGCAGGTGGCTTTGTGAAAGAGGCTTCCCCATGAATTTAAAGACATATTTATTTTCGGCCACTTTGCGCTGGTCCGTTGGGTCGAGACTGGAACTCAGCATATAAATTATTGTAGAACTCTTTAAAGGAGTTTGCAGTTGCTCATAGGCGTCAAGAAATTGAAAGCCGTCCATTTCGGGCATTCTGATGTCTAGAAAGATTAGGTCTGGAAAAAGATCGGGGTCATTCTGGTGTTCATCCAGGTAATTGAGAGCTTCAGCACCCGAAATACTCACATGAATATTCTCGGCTATGTCATGATTGAGCAATATTCTCTTATTGATCATATTATCGATGTGATTATCATCGATTAACAGTGCGTTCCGAAATTTAAAAGCGGTTATCAAGTTAGCCTGCATTTTTGAGTTGTTCCAGGGCGTCATAACTCAGGGGCTTGCAGAGGTAATCAACCACCGACGTAAATTGTTTTGATTTTTCTTCGTCTTTCGGATCCATTGATGAAGACAGCATCATGATGCGGCAGTTCTGTTTGAGATGAGCGCTCAGGTTCTCAAAGAAAGTCAAGAAGTCAAAGCCATTCTCAAGAGGCATTCTGATATCCAGAAAGATGATCTCGGGAAGATCTGTGTTCTGAATTACAAGGTTTTTAACGTACTCAGTGGCTTTTTCTACAGAAACGGCCGAATCAATGTGCTCGGCAATCTTTTTTGTTGCTAAAAGCTTTCTGTTAATGAGATTATCTATAGGACTATCATCAACCAGGAGAACTCGATTAAACAGGTATTTACTCATATCCCAGAATATTTCAGCTTGACTTATAAAATCCCTATAATGTATTACGCTAGGTTCTCTAGAAAGGTTTCAAAGGCCGCGCTCAAATGCGTAAATAAGAAAGAATCACAACAATTGTTACATTATCTACGTAAACCAGCCAACCCATTATAATCCCCCGCCTTGGAATTGCCTGTTGAAAATGACTATCGAATTAACCAGAACACGCAGATAAATGGATAGAAATACTTTTTTCACCCGACTAGAGAAAGCGTCAAGGAAGAATAGGCAACGGGCGAATTCAAGTCCGGTAGGTGACTTTTTTGGCATCTCGGGACTATTCAATATAGCTTCCTCACCAGTACCGGTACCGGTCCTTCCGGCAGACGATCTGGCTAATTGGGCTCTTGCGCTCATTAAGCGCCCTGCCACGAGCGGTCTTAACCCTTATTCGGCTGCGTTAACCGAGCAGCAGGTGAGTCACCTCTTTAAACGAACCTGCTACGGCGCGGCTTTTCTGACTATAAAGGCAAATGCCGGCTCAACAGCCGACACCTTGGTAAATATGCTTTTCCAGGACTACACTCAGCCGGCAGATCCGGTTAATATGAGCGCAGATGAGATCCAGACCGACGCTTTAAAGCCCTGGCTTAATGCCACCGGCAGTTTTGTGAACGGAGGGCGGTACACCGCAAAACTGAACGGGCAGCGTGACGCCATTGTAGGCAACATGTGGAATGACCAGATCATCGGCTGCGGTTTGCACATCCGCGAAAAGATCGTCGTTTTCCTAAGTTCATATCTTGTTGTACAGAATGGAGCAGTACAGGACGCACGTCTTTTTTACCGGTACTTGCGCCTGCTGCGAAATTTCGCTTCAACAAACGGAACTCTGCCAAACAGCCCTGCTTGGAACTTCAAGGAACTCATTAAGCAGCTTACCATTGAACCTGCGATGCTTATGTACCTCAATGGTGATGGAAGTACAGCCGGGGCGCCGAATGAAAACTATGGACGTGAATTGCAGGAACTGTTTACCATTGGAAAAGGACCGCAAACAACCACTGGAGATTATACCACTTACTCTGAACAGGACGTACAAGCCGCAGCCCATGTACTTACCGGCTGGACCGTTCAAGGATTTAAAGATCGCCAGCAGGACAACACCCTCTACACAAACCCGCCAATCGCGGCGCTGTTCACACCGGCATCACACGACAACGGTACTAAGAAATTTTCGGCCGATTATGCAAACACGACCGTTGGTCCCAGTTCTGCCACCGATCAAACCGCCGGAAAAAACGAGATAAATGCGCTGGTTGAAATGATTTTCGCTCAGGAGGCAACTGCCGAAAATATAGTAAGCCGCCTGTACAGGACCTTCGTCTATTATTACATTGATGATAAGACCAATACCAACATCATTAAGCCACTGGCAAACTTATTTCGTACCAGTTACAATTATGACCTGAGCCTTGTCCTCAAAACTCTGCTTAAAAGCGAACACTTTTTCGATACTCTGAATGTAGGATGTATCATAAAGGATCCCGTCATGTTTGTCGCCATCGCGCAGCACAATTTTGGGTTCACTACTGGTGACGTTATAGGTGCTGCCGGAAGCATGTTGATGAGTTTGGGAAACCCATCAGAGGTTGCCGGCTGGAAAGGAACCTACCAGGCGCCTAATTACCACGAATGGTGGATAAGCACCATCACCGTTGATGCGAGAACGTTGTATACGGCCGGTCGGAATGGAGTTGAAGGTGGATTCATAAAAAACAACATTCCGGCGATCAAGGCCCTGGTTGAAGACTCATCGTTAGTTAGTGATCCCACCGACCCCAACATACTGATCACGGAGCTTGCCCGTCATTTTTTCCCTAGTGAGCTCTATAACGATGCGGGCAAACCCTATCCCGGCCCAATTACGGCGAAGGAGCTCCTGTTGCTCAAGGGCATACTCATTCCAGGCCAGCCCGATTTTGAGTGGAACGCCCAGATCTACAGCCTTCGAAATACACCAGCGGTCAAACCCATTTACGAAGCGCATTTGGTGGATCTGTTCCATTACATGTTTTCCATGGCCGAGTACTACCTCTGCTAAAACTGACTCACCATGAAAAGAAGAGACTTTATAAAGTATTCCATACCGGCGAGTACCATTCCGCTTATGATATCGGCAATGCCGGGTCATGCCGTTGCAAACACCCGGCTGCTTGATCTAATCGCGCAAACGCCAAACGACAAAGTGCTGGTTATCGTGCAGCTCAACGGTGGAAACGATGGCCTTAACATGGTGATCCCAATTGATCAATATGCCGGACTTTCCCAGGTAAGACCAAATCTATTGATCGCTGAAAACAAAGTTTTAAAACTGGCCAATACGACGGTGACGGGCCTCCACCCGGTTATGACTGGCATCCAGAAGATACATGATCAGGGCAAAGTGCGTTTTCTGCATGATGTAGGATACCCCGAACCAAATTACTCTCACTTTCGCAGCCTGGATATTTGGCTTGAAGCGCCAAACCCCACTAATCAGATCATACCTACAGGGTGGTTAGGACGCTTCCTGGATATGGAATATCCTGGTTTTCCCGAAGGTTACCCTAATTCTCAATATCCTGACCCGCCAGCCGTACAATTAGGCGACGTAGTTTCCTCGGCGCTGCTGGGACAGGTATCTGTGGACGGTATCGCCATTAATAACCCGGGTAATTTCGCCCAGATCGAAAAAGGGACCAACCAGGATGAGGTGCCTCCTATTACGGCATATGGCCGGGAACTCCAATATGTACGGCTCCTCACCCTGCAAACCCAAAAATATACCGATGCAGTTAAAGCGGCCCTCATCAAGGGCGCTATATTATCTCCGTTTTGGCCCCAGCCTACAGGAGGCCTTGCTTACCAAATGCAGCTTGTTGCTCAAATGATCGCCGGTGGCTTAAAAACTAAAGTGTACATGGTGCAGCAGGGTGGTTATGACACCCACTTTAATCAGGTCTTGGCTGGTCAGACTGACCAGGGTAACCATGCGAATCTCCTGAAAGACCTGTCAGACGCGATCTACGCGTTTCAGGACGAGATGCGCCGCCACACACTCGAAGACCGGGTAGTGGGCTTCACATTTTCAGAATTCGGCCGCAGGATCAAGTCCAATGGAAGCCTTGGTAGCGACCATGGCGCCGCTGCGCCAATGATCGCTTTTGGCAGCCAGGTCATCCCTGGATTTCTTGGCAAAAATTCCCCTATTGGAAGCGGAGTAACCGTTTCCGATAACCTCGTCATGCAAACCGATTTTAGGCAAGTCTACAACTCGATACTAAAAGATTGGTTCGGCTTGACCGATGCCCAGCTCGCCACCGTTCTTTTCACTAACTGGCCGTATGTGGAGATAATCAAGCAGCCGGGTAAGACCTATGCGTTCAATAGACCCGACGTGATTGGTCAAAATATGCCAAATCCATTCCATGCTATTACAACGATCCCCTTTTATGCTCAATCTGGCCGTACGCTCATTGAGTTGTGGGATCCTTTGGGCCGAAAGGTGCGCACTATACTGGATGCCAATTTCCAGGAAGGATCAAATACCGTCCAGTTTGACGGCCGCGACCTTGCTTCAGGTATCTACTACTATAAGATACAGACCGGTGTTCACACCAAAACACTACCAATGATCAAAGCCTGACCACAAAGCCTAGCAAAGCCTTATAAAGCAACCCAATCTTTTACTTTTCAAGCCTGATTTAAACCTAACCCTTAAAGGAGTGAATCTAAACCAATTTTTGAGTCCCGGGAGGCTAATCGGTCTCCCGTGTTTAATATTCGCTGCCTTACTTTTCCCTAACCTGCTCATTGGGCAGTGTAGAGTAATAGGTCCGAAAGTCCCGAGGAAGCCCGATACCCTTTGTACGTTCGATAAAGTACGTACAAGCTACCTCATTACCAGTTCAATCAAACCAGACAGCTCTACTGAAAGCCTGGAATGGTCACTCGATGGCAAAACGTATGTGAAATCGAATAACGGTTTGCTAGACTCCACTAAAACAGGTACGTTTCAAATCTTCGTCAGACAATTTCTAACAGCAACTCATACCTGTAACGCGGTTTCCACTTTTACGATCACCTTTCTTCCTATTCCACCCAATATTCCGGGTTTAAATCCGTTGCCCGCACCAGACCCTCCGGACATAAACCGTACAGTTTTCGTCTGTGAAGGATACAATCTGGACCTAAATAATTTCGTAACGCCCGCTCCAGGCTATTCCCTACGTTTTAAAGCCGATTCAAATGGGGTAAGGGTTCCATTTAAAGGATTGTTTAGACAAGCCAAGTACACAGGACGGGATACCATATTCCACGTAGCAAACTTTAACCCAAAGAGTTGTGAGGGCAATTATTTGGATGTAAACGTCTCGGTTCTACCAAAACCTACGCTAAAAAATAATCCGTTAAAGTATCAGGTCTGTGAAAAACAGCCGATATTCTTTAATTCCCTGGATGTGCATGTCGGGGTAAACCCAACTTACGACTGGTATTTAAATGGGAAGGAAGTTGTCAAAGGAGGGCCTCCAAATTATGAGATCTTTCCTAATCCATTCAAGGCAGGCGACCCTGTCAAAGTATTTTACATCATCCACATAAGCAAAACAGCACCTTATTACCACTGTGATTCGGTTGGACCGCCCTGGCACTCCGATACCATATCAATCAAAATACTTCCGCTTGCCGAATCTAAATTTCATAAAGGCAGCATCAGAGGACCCGATGTAGTTTACTATGGCCAAAAAGCAGCCTTTTATCAAGTTCCACTCGACACGAGCCTTACCTACACTTGGAAACTGAGTAAATATAGCCAGGGCAAAGTTACCGGCCCAAAGCCCGCCGGGGTCCTTACAGGATCAAACAACACCGCTAAGGTTGACTATACCGGTTCGGGACTTGACTTTTCGTCCACGATAGAGATCATCGATACCGTACTGATCAATGCGAAAAATATTTGCGACAGCACCGGTGACACACTTCTGGTTCACATTCGGCCTTACCTGCGGCCAATAAATATCCTCACTCCAAACGGCGACAATATCAACGACACCTGGATCGTGGACAATATTGACTATCCGCCTTACACTGACAATCAGGTAACGATCTACAACCGGTATGGAAACGTCGTTTACTCGACCAGTCACTACTCCAACTTAACCGCCTGGAACGGTATGACAGGGGGGCATCCGGTTTCTGAAGGAACTTATTATTACGTTTTACTGTATAAGGAAGACGAGGTGCAAAAGTCCATTAAAGGTTACTTAACCATTTTAAGGAAATAACCGTGATGAACTCAACAGTCGGTTTACTCCGAACATTATTACTTGCTAGTATTCTAATAGGTCTCAGCGCCGGGAAAGTGCAGGCACAGTTTAACCTTCCTCTGGTGACCCAGTATTATACCAACCCCTATCTCTGGAACCCCGCACAAGCCGGTGGGTATGACTATCCGGTTGTCTATCTGACCTATAAGGACCAGTGGACAGGTATTCAGGGCCATCCTACAATCGCCAGTTTCACTTATAATATGCCTATTCTCAGTTCGTCGGGAATTGGGATAAATGTTTACAATGATATGGCCGGTTTTCAAAGTCGAACAAAGGCCGTGGTCAGCTTTTCCCAATTCGTTTTTATCGATGCCGAAAAGCAATATATTTCTTTTGGTCTCTCGGGCGGAGTGATCAATCAGCGTATCGATCTTTCGCAGGTAAACGGAGAGTTGAACAAGGCGGTGGATCCAGTTGCGACCGCCTATAATGGAGCGAATCCCTTTTACCCCGATGTGGATTTTGGTATAGCCTACCATTTTAAAGGTTTAGATATGGACTTCGTCCTACCCAACCTGCTGAAGTTTACCGAAACGAACAAATCACTCAGTAATGCTTTCATTGGTTTGCCTGTGCTTTTTACATCGGCGGGCTATAACTTCCCAATTAATGAGGATCTTTCCCTGCACCCTAAGGTCGCCCTACGGCGAGTAAGTAGTTTTGGGAACCTGGTCACAGTAAGCGCGATGGCGACCTACAGGGAAGCGCTTTCGATCGGTGTATTTTATAATACGGATAAGACCATCACTGGAAGTGTCGGTTTCATGATCGACAAAAATTGGGACTTCAATTATGCCTACACGCAGAACAACTCTACCTTGCAGCAATTCTTTGGAGATACTCACGAATTTACGATAGGCTATCATTTTTCTGACGGTCACCAAAGCCGGTCGAGCAAGAATCTCCTGATCAAATGTCCCCATACGGCTAACTAAGGAATCTGTGGAAGGATATCTATATTAAGCCTCTTGCGGCACCTCGAGTTAAATGGCACAACCGGTTAAGATCAGCTGGGTATTAAGAATTGATTCACAGCACAGAATTGCTGTGGCAGCCGTATTGGCCGTTTTGATCTTTTTTCTGATCAAACCATGGCTAACTCAGGCAATGGCCCTCATGGTCTCCTGGAATGTTTTTGTCATGGTGCTAATCGTCATGGTGTCATTCCTATTTTCCAATGCCCACCCGATCGAAGTCAAATTATACGCTAGTCTTCAGGATTCAAGCCGAACATTTATTTTCCTGCTCATCATCGCTGCCGCCTGTGCAAGCGTTTTTGCAGTTTTTATTGTTTTAGGGTCAACCGGTCATCTAAGCAGGGTTTCATTAACCAGGCATGTACTGCTTGCAATCTTGTCGGTTATTTTTTCTTGGGCATTAGTCCATGTTACCTTCGCGCTTCGGTATGCCCACCTTTATTATGCCTCGAAAGAGGGCAGAATCGATTCTTGTGAAGAGGGGCTAATTATTCCAGGCGAACCCCGGCCCGATTATTTTGACTTCGCCTACTTCTCATTCGTCATCGGGATGACCTTCCAGGTTTCTGATATTCAAATCGACAGCCGTAAAATACGGCGCATCGTTTTAGTTCACAGCCTCATCTCATTCGCTTTCAATACGGTGATCGTCGCCCTCAGTATTAATGTTATTTCGGGCTTGATCGCGCATTAATACGAAACAGTTTACCTCGTAACGAGCGGCCCTGCAAAGCAGTCATTTAGAACACCCGCAAGTCGAACGCCCGCCAGGAAGACCCTTTTACGAATTATCTTACGATGGTGCCGGTAATACTTTTCGGTGACCACCGGGCTTTTCGCAGCGTCTTTATACAGTTGCTCGCTTATCTGGTAAGATTCAAAAAGCCAGTGCATCACATCCACCTGCTGCAGGCGTCTAACGCGGCCCTTGCCTCCACGATCGTATCTTTGAGCGAGTTCCCCAAAGTTATAGCCTTGGTGTTCAAGCAAATCAGAATCCCAGAGCCGGTGGAGATTACTCGGCTTTCCACCAAAAGTTACCTTTATCGCATTACCCCCTTTATCACCGGCCCGGCTTACATGCATAGGCTGGTGCAGGTCGCCGACCAGGTGAACGATCCACTTTAAGGCGAAGATCTTCTCATCACGGGTTTTGTTCGCGTCTTTTAAAACCTGCTCATTGTTAAGAAGAGCGGTATACACATTTGGTCCCGGCATCGCTTTTACAGAATCTGAAAAGCGCTCAAAGTCATATCCCGGCTCCAAATTGATATAATGCCAGGGAGCCGTGTATTTGTACTCTGGTTGTGACCTTATCTCATCGGCATACGTACTCACATCGGCCAGGGTGGCGGTGCCGAAAAGTTGCATCACCGCCGTTCGAGCAGTTTCACTCAGATGATTTGAGCGATCTGACCAATCGCATGGTGCCCTGCGGTGCCCCAGGATGAGAAGACAAGAAGGGCGATCAGTAAGGCGGAAGTTAAGGGAACAAACTTTTTCATGCGTAATTTTTAGTCCCCGAAAATACACCATTTACTGTTTGAGAAATGCCCTTGCAGTAAATGGTGCTTAAGGTCTAGCGACGCCTCATGGGAGGCCGGGATCCGGTGTGAAGGTTGGAAGACGTTAAAAGCATTCCGAACTTGGCCACCGATGTCGCAAAGACAAAGTCCTCAGTTTGGCCGTTATGAGGGAGCACCGGCACCGAGCGCATAACGCTAGTTTCTCCATGAGGAAGCTTATAGCGGTATTTAATCGTTGCCCATTCGGTATTTCGTCTCATGACCAATGGCCGGCTCTGGTATTTAAGCGTATCAACGGCAATGCCGGTTGCAGGAGGCTTGCTAAAAAGATCGATAGTAAATAGAATTTTCTTTTCATAACTTAAGCCCAATGCCACCGTCGACCCGCAGGTAGTGGCCGGTTATAAATGAGGCCTCGGGGGAGGCGAGATAAAATATGGCAGCAGCCACCTCGCCCGCTTCGGCCATTCGGCCCAGCAAGTGCAAACCTGCCATTTCACGCATGAATGCCTCTTTATCAGGAGCAGCGGCTAGATCGGCCTGGGTCATCGGGGTGTTGATCGCGCCCGGGCAAACTGCCACGCAACGCAGCCAGGGGGCGTAATCGACCGCAATGCTGTTTGTTAAGCCTAATATTGCCGCTTTTGAAGTCACATAAGCCGCCCCGTTGACCTGGCTCATAATACCATTTACGCTGGATACGTTGATTACGACCGGCCGCCGGTCTTTCGACATGTAAGGGATAGCATATTTAGCACATAAGAACTGCCCTTTCAGATTCACAGAAAGAGTAAGATCCCATACAGCTTCTGAAGTATCGGTCACGCTCCCTGATGTCTGAATGCCTGCGTTATTGATAAGTACATCAATATGGCCGTTAGCGGCTTCAGCAGCACTTGCCATAGCGGCTTCGACCTCCCGGGCCTGGCTTACATCACAGTAAATGAACCGGCACCGGGGACCCAGCTCGTTGGCGGCGGCCCCACCCCGATCGTCCTTGTCAAGGAGGATGACATCAAAGCCGGTGGCCACAAAACGCCCGGCGACAGCATACCCTAACCCGCTTGCCCCACCTGTCACCACTACTGTGTGCCTCATTTGTTATACCTTATCGTTGTGTCGCCAGTACCGGCAGAGCTCATATGGTATATCTCCTGGACAGGTTGCCAGCTTTCATTCCCTTTAAGGTCCTGAAATGTGCTCATTAATTTATCCCATGCGTCGACACGCTTACCGCTGATTTTTGTAAGGTCGCGGGTCAGATCAAAATCAGTATGTGTCTCCATAAGCAAAAACGTTTTGTTGCCAAAAAGGTAAACCTTAAAGTCAATGATACCTGCCTGTCTGAATGCCCGCTCAACTTCTGGCCAGATGTGCCTGTGATATCTTGTATAATTCCTGATCAATGCGCTGTCGTTTGAGGAAATGAGGTCTGCCTCACTCACATAGGTGTCGAGAAGAGGGTGAATGTCCCCATCCTCAAGCGGTAGCCCCAGCTGGTGCAATCTACCTCCGAACTTCGGGTCCACTTCAAAAAATGCCCCAGAAAGGGTGTCAGGGACCCTTACAAGAGAATGCGACGCGCCGAAAGCAACATAACTTTTCAACAACATAACGCTGTCTTGATTTTGGCCCTGAACTCAGGCTTGCCTTGTATACTTTGCTTCATGCGGTATATTCCCCCGCCTTTAGGGGCCGCATAATCAAAACCAGGAGGAGCCAGGTCTGTAACCCAATTTACGGCGGCCGAAGTCATGAAGATTTCATTCAATAATGGACCGCCAAAGCAAAGTGAAGTTGGCTGGCTTACCGGCACCAGGCGCTTTCTTTCCAAAATTCCCTGGGGGTCATACCGCAGAAGCGCCCCGCCGAACCAGGAAGCAACCCAGATAAAACCTTCAGAATCAACAGTAAGCCCGTCGGGAAGACCGTCTTCCCGGGAGAGCCGAATGAGGGTGCGTTTGTTTTTAATCGTGCCGTCTCTGACAGAATATTCGTAGGCGTAGATTTCACGCTTGATAGTATCTGTCAAATAAAATGTTCGGTTATCGGGGCTGAAACCCATACCGTTTGAATTGTGGAGCCCTGTTTCAAGGACATTCATTTTGCCATCCAGATCGATGGTAAACAAAAAGCCGGTTTCATAGCTGCCTTCCCGATACGCTTCCTGACCGCCGATGACCCGGCCGGCCGGGTCACCAATAATTTCGTTTATGTTCGTTACTTCAATGCCATTGCACGAGGAGGCGTAATTGTAAACCTCCCCACCGCTGCTAAGGTGATAAAAGCCCGATGCCCCACCGCAAACCAGACCGCCGTCTTCGTGAAGCATTATTGCCGCTGCATGCAGGCCGGCCCGAAAAACAGCAGGCGTATCCACGGCCTGGCCATCGACTCTGGCGCTGTAAATGCATTTTGCACCACTATCGGTCCAGAACAAGCATTGCGATGTAAAGTCCCAGGCGGGTGTTTCCCCACATTCCAGTTGCTGGTCAAATAAGAGGGAGAAACCTGCCTCTGCACTCATTCTGCCGGTTTACCGTTTACCCTGCACAGTGAGGAGACTGGCCCTAGGGGTGCAGAAAAATTATAAGCGTAGGTGGGGGGCCCGGTGACCTGGCAATCGAGCATACCCCCTGCCAGCGTCCAGGAAACATGGACCATTCCCCCGGGAGTATAAAGACTTCCTTTGGCCCAGCCAAGACTGCCGGGTTGAGGGGAGATGTTGATCCTGGCAAAACCTTTCCTATGGGGCTGTATGCCAAGAATTCCTGTGTAGAAGTGCTCGTGAGCGGCGGCTGCATAGCCATGGGTATTGTATTCGGTCTCCAGTGTTTTCCAGTCATGCGTTTCCTCCAGATCAAAAACTTCCCCGAACGTGGTAGTGCCGGTATTGCTAATCGTTTCCATGAACGGCATCCAGATATATAGCAATTCTGCTGGCGGTTGTATCCCCTGCATAAGAAACACCTGACCAAAGAATCATAAAGAAGAAACAATGCGAAATCTTGTTCACGTTACCAAATTTAACCGCGGCTGGGCGACTTTCATGTCATTAATTAGCGATTGTAGATACCCAATTAGCCGGTTCCTGGAAAACTGATTGGATTACGCGCAAAATCGTATCTTAATCATGTATGAAGCCGCTATTCAGAAAAATCACTTTTGGCACAGGGGCATGTTTTTCGTTTGTTCAGGAAAGCCCTCCGCTATTTGCCACGCCATGGCATTTTCATCCCGAGTATGAACTCATTCTAATCGAAAACAGCAGAGGTAAACGCTTTATGGGCGATCATATCGGCAGGTTTGAAAACGAGGAAATTATTTTTGTGGGTCCGAATCTCCCCCACTTCTGGCGCGATGAAGATCATTGTGACCTAAGCCGGGCGAAAGCGTATGTCATTCATTTTACTGGCGATTTTCTGGGTAAGGGTTATTGGGAAACCCCTGAACTCAATCCTGTTAAACAGCTTCTGCAACGCTCATTGACTGGCCTGCATTTTTTTGGCGACACTGCAACCCATATAGCTGCCGAGATACGCACTATGGCTTGCCGCACCGGATTCCAGCGACTCATGCAATTGCAATCCCTGTTGTTCAGCCTTGCTCTTTCAGACGAATACGAATCACTTAGCTCGCCCTCATTCAGCCAATCTTTTCCGGGGAGCCGAAACGAGCGCATAGCCAAGGTCTACGAATTTGTCATGTATAACTTCAAGAACAAGATAAGTCTTGAAGAAGTCGCCTCGGTTGCGAGTATGAGCAAAGAAGGCTTTTGCCGGTATTTCAGGAAATCAACCGGCAAAACCTTTCTTGAGTTTTTAAACGTCATACGCATTGGTTATGCCTGCCGGCTTTTGCTTCAAGGCGATTATAACGTCATACAGATTTGTTATGAGAGCGGTTTCAATAACCTTTCCCATTTCAACCGGCAGTTCAGGGAAATAACTCAGGAGTCACCTCAGCGCTACCGCGATATTTTCAAGCGGTCGACGTAATCATAACGAGTATTACAGGAAGAGTGGAAAATTTCAGCACGAGCGAAGATTAAAATACTTTAGGCATGTTACCATTTGAACCTTCTTACACCCCTATGTGGTTGCATAAAAGTGTGTAAAGCCTTATGTCTAAATACCCAACTGTTTTAAGTTAATCAACCTTGTATTTAAACAGCACGTCCATATCAAGTTCAATTCCTAATCCCGGCTTTGTTGGCAGCTCCAGCCGGCCGTCTTTCATTAAAAGCGGGTCAGGCACCAGTTCCCGCCTCAAAACCGATTCAGAAAGGTCTGAAGGCTGAAATTCAATAAACGGGCAATTTGGAATTGCCGCAGCAAAGTGAGCGGTCGCGGCGATACTGATACCTGTTTTCCAGCAGTGAGGGACCACCAGCCTACCCCGGTCCTGAGCCAGATGGGCAACTCGCAAAGCTTCGGTTATACCACCGACCCGGCCTACATCGGGCTGAGCCACATCGACCCTGCCCCTGTCCATAAGATCGAGGAACTCAAAGCGTGTGGTTTGCCATTCACCAGCAGCGATTTTTATCGGCGACTCCCTGGCAAGGAATGCATACCCGTCCAAATCATCGATCTGAAGCGGAGTCTCTACAAAGTAAAGATCAAGGTCTTCCCACTTGCGCATAGTATGCAAAGCCGTTTTAGCATCGGGCCACAGATACTGCACATCAACCATCATTTGAAAATCACGGCCGACTGCTTCACGGCAGGCGGTGATGATCTCTGTGAGATCGTCGTATGTCCCGTGGAGACCCCCATGATTGTACGGGCCGCCCAGGGTACACTCCATTTTTCCAGCAGTGAAACCATACTCTCTGGCCCGGCGCGCCCAGGTCACCAGAGAATGGCAATAGTCCTTTACGCTCGTACCATTGGGTTGAAGGGAAGCATAGGGCACGATAAAAGGTTTATGGGCCCCGCCGAGCAGTTTATAAACCGGCAAACCAAGGGCTTTGCCTTTGATATCCCAAAGCGCCATATCGATTGCTCCCATGGCACAAATTACTGCACCCCTGCGCCCGCTCATAGCAGTGTAGGTATAGAGTTTTTCCCATAATGCGCTAGTATCCAGTGGGTCGCAGCCTATCAGCAAATTTTTCATCCCCATGGCCATCGAATGGCTTCCTCTCGACTCAATGGCCGCTTTTGCCAGCCAAGGCCCAGTATCGGTCTCACCAATACCAGTAAACCCTTCATCAGTATGTACAATGACTACCAGATCATCCTGGGAAGACGACGTCAGGTCCTGCCGTATATCAGGCGCGACGAGAATATGACAATCAATGCCTGTTATTTTCAATAGGATAAATGCTAAAAGCTTGAAATAGCTTTTTCGGGTAAAAGTAATCTCTGTCTGGTAATTAACGGGTATCAGATTGACCTTTTACGGTCTGAATTTAACCTCTTTTGTAAAATGAGCTCTTTAAAAATTTGAATGGTTAAAAGAGTATCGTTTGCTGCTAATTACAAACATGTTATAAAACACACGAGCATGTAGATTTGATAAAGAACGGTTTGACTTCGTTTCAAAGTCTTAAAATTATATTATGATCAAGTATTACCTCATCGCTGTATTCCTATTACACTGCACGCTGGGCCTGGCACAAGCGCCGCAAACCACAACCGGTCAGGTGACCGATAACGAAGGCCTCCCCCTTGCGGGGGTTTCGGTCGTTGAAAAGGGAACCACCAACGGCACGATCACCAATTCTCTAGGACGTTATAGTATTAGCCTGCCTAACCGTTCGTCACGGCTCACGTTTTCGTTCAGTGGCTTCAGAAAAGAAGACTTAGCAGTTAGCGGCCGAGCCGTCATTGATCTTCAGATGATAGTCAGTAACCGCGAACTCAACGAAGTGCTGGTCACCGGGTATAGCAGCCAAAAAAGGCGGGATATCACAGGAGCAGTAGCTTCGGTTAGCGCAAAAGACCTAGAGTCGGTTCCGGGAAATAATGTTGCACAGCAATTACAGGGGCGTGCTGCAGGCGTTTCTATAGGGAACGATGGTTCGCCAGGTGCCGATATTACCGTTCGCATAAGGGGAATCGGCTCGATTACCGGAAACAATAATCCTTTGTACATTATTGATGGCGTGCCAACGACAGAAAATCTGAATTCCATCAACCCCTATGATATTGAAACGTTGCAAGTGCTTAAAGATGCTGCATCTGCATCAATTTACGGAGCACGGGCTAATAACGGGGTAATCATCATTACGACAAAGAAAGGTCTTGCCGGAAAGAGCAAACTGACCTTTGATGCCTATTACGGTGCGCAGAAGCTGACCGGTCGCCTGCCAAAGTTTGTAAATCTGGCCCAAGAAGAGTATCTCTCAAAAATTATTGATCCGCTTTTTGGTGCTACTTCAGATGCTTTTTTGGGCGATTTCAACAATTTTAAGGTGCCCGATTTTATAGTATATCCGGGTATTGGAGTATCTGCGGGCGATCCTCGTGCCGATCCATCAAAATACGATATTGTAAACAACCCGATAACAAAGCCAAACGTCGAAGGCGGGGATTATTGGTACCGGCAGTTGTATCACGTTGCTCCTATGCAAAATTACAACTTGGGTTTGAGCGGAGGCAGTGAAAACGGCCGGTATGCCTTCTCTTTAGGGTATCAGAACCAGGATGGAATTTTAAAATTCACCGGCTTTAAACGTTATTCGCTGCGGATCAACACAGAATTTCAGATAGCGAAATTTCTTCATATTGGCGAAAACCTTTCTGGCTCGTTTACCGATCGTGTTGCGACGTTCAGGCACAACGATAATTCTCCGCTGGCACAGGTAAATACTACCTTTTTTCAACCCGTATATGATATAAAAGGAAATTTCACCGGTTCGAACCAGGGAAACTTCTATATAAATCCGTATTCCATACTTTACTGGAATAAAGATAATCATGACTACACCGCCCGGCTATTTGGTAATACTTATCTGGAGGCTGATATTCTGAAAGGCCTTAAGGCAAGATCAAGCTATGGCATCGACCTGCTCGGTGAAAACGCTTCCAATTTCAACCCGACCCAAACCAATCAGGCAACTGCTGTCCCTTCTACACTGGATGTTTACAATCATTATGTATATAACTGGACTTGGACCAACACCTTAAATTATTCGTTAAATATTGATCACCAAACCCTTGCCTTGACAGCAGGAACGGAAGCAATTCGACGAAACAGCAATTATTATGATACACAAAAAACAGGTTTCGCATTTGAGACACCTCCATTTCGATATCTTGATGCGGGGTCAAAAATAATAGGGGGCTTTGGAAGTCCCACCAATTCTACCTTGTTTTCCCTTTTTGCAAAAGCCGATTACAGCGTGTATGACCGGTACCTACTTTCAGCGACGGTAAGGCGCGATGGTTCATCCCGCTTTAGCGCCTCTAACCGGTATGGCGTCTTCCCGGCGATTAGTGCAGGGTGGCGCCTTTCAAAGGAAGATTTTCTGCGTGATGTCTCCTTTATTGAAGACCTCAAATTAAGGGGAAGCTGGGGTAAGACTGGGAATCAGGAAATTGATGAGAACAACCAATATACAACCTATGCTCAAAGCATTCCTTATAACTATGATTTTGGGGGGACAAGTAACTCAACTTCAGGTATTGGCATAGCGAAAGCCCGTGCCGGGAATAATAACACCCGCTGGGAGGCACAAACCATGACCAATTTAGGCCTTGACTTTGCCCTTTTCAAAGGAAGTTTCACTGGAAGCGTAGATGTGTATGATCGAAAAACAAGCGGCCTATTGCTTTCTGTACCTCATGCAGCAACCGACGGGCAAACAAGCTTCGGACAGGTCAATGTAGGTAGTGTCCAAAATAGAGGGTTGGAGATTCAGTTGGGGTACACGGGCCAGGGTGCAAGCAAGGAATTTCATTACGGACTGAACGGAAATATCGCTTTTGACAGAAACAAAGTACTTTCCCTTTTCAGTGGCCCTGACTCCTACTTGACCAGTCAGTATAATGCGAACGGCTTTCCTGAGCCCACCCGCACCGCGGTTGGACACCCGATCTCTTCTTTTTACGGTTATGTGATTGAAGGTATATTTCAGACCCAGCAAGAGGCAAATGCTGCGCCTCCCCAGGGTGGAACCCCGGCAATTTATAATCAGCCTGGACGATGGAAATTTAAAGACATTAACCACGATGGCATTATTGACGATAAAGACCAGACTTATATTGGTAACCCGCTCCCAAAATTTACCTATGGTCTAAACTTCACAGCCTCTTATAAGGGCTTTGATGCCACCCTGTTTGTACAAGGTGTTTACGGTAATGAGATTTTTAATGCCCAGCTTTTGAATACTGATTTTAGCAGTGTTGCCAGCTTCCAAAGTGTAGACGAACTAAACACCTGGTCGCCTTCAAACCCCCATGCCCTTCTTCCAAAAATTAACCCCTCAGCCGATGGCCTGGAGCGACAGCCAAGTACGTTCGAAATAGCCAAAGGGTCTTACCTTCGAATAAAAAATGCTCAGATCGGCTATACAGTTTCACCCGGGATTGCCAAAAAAATAAAGTTCAGCCGTATTCATATCTACCTGCAGGCCAGTAACCTGCTTACCCTCACCAAATACAAAGGACAGGATCCTGAGGTTGGTACCCGTGACAATGGTAACGGTGCCGATCGTACGATCGGCGTTGACCGCGGGGTTTACCCTCTGGCACAAACCTTTCTCCTGGGCTTGCAATTAGGTCTTTAATATTCATGTTTTAGTTAGAAGAAATTTACTATGAAAAAAGTCGCAGCCTTTATAAGCTTAGCAGTCATCCTCTTGGTCGCATCGTGCAAAAAGGATTTTTTGCAAATCCCACCTCCTGCCCAGATCTCCCCATCACAGGTGAGTTCACTCAATGGGATAAACAGTTTGCTGACCTCCACGTATGCATCACTTGAGGCGTACGGAAATAACTGGGTTTTCGGCGATTGTTCATCTGATGATGCTTATTATGGCGGGGATTATGCCCACCTATTCGAAAAGCATATTGTCTTTCCTACCAACGGGGACTTAGAGAGCCGGTGGACAAATCTTTTCAACGGGATTTCGAGGGCAAACGAAGTCCTTCGCACCCTTGCAACTACTTCAGGTCTGGATTCAGCAGCTGTTAGAAACATAAGGGCGCAAGCCAAATTTCTGCGTGCGTTTTATTATTTCGAACTACGCATAACTTACAAGAATGTCCCTTTTATAGATGAAAAAGCCATCAACACCTACCTTCCAAACACGGTGGAGATTTGGCCACGTATTGAAGGCGACCTTAATGCGGCCATCAATGACCTTCCTGCTAGCCAATCTGATAAAGGACGAGTGAATCTTTGGGCCGCCAAATCTCTTTTAGCAAAAACGTATTTGTTTCAGGCCAAATTTAACCAGGCCAGAACGCTGTTGACCGATATTATTGCCAATGGTATGACTTCTGACGGCCAGAAATATGGGTTGGATGCAAATTTCAGAGATGCCTTTGATGTGAAAACAAAAAATAGTAAAGAATCGGTCTTTGCTGTTCAGCACTCTGTAAGTACAGCCTCCAATAATCAAAATTCAGCACAAGGAGAAGCCTTCGGACATCCTATCATCAATGGGGTACTGCTTGGCTATGCAAACCGAAAACCAACCATTAACCTGGGAAATGCCTTTATCACCAACCCCAATGGACTGCCTCTGCTAACCGGGTCGGGCGACACCTTGAAAACTGACGATCATGTTGCGTTTACAGATCCAACATACCGAAACGATAGCACGATAAGGCTTGATCCGCGCTTGGACTGGACCATCGGTCGGCGGGGCATTCCGTATCTTGATTATGGCAATGCTCCCGGGGTGGCAGTATGGGCAGGGGGTTTTGTTAACCTTTTCGGGCCATACTGGCCGGTCAAAAGTGTTTTATACAAAGCAGATCTGGCAACGTATGCCCAGGCCTCCCAATCCATCTTTGATGCTCATAATTATAATGTTATACGGTTTGCCGATGTTCTGCTCTGGGCAGCAGAGTGTGAGGTAGAAGTTGGCAGTTTAAGCCAGGCGCTCGTGTATGTAAATACTATACGAAGCAGGGCCCAGACGACTGCCACCGTTAAAAGAATTGACGCCAGTGGGCTTCCCACAAATCAGAATGCTGCAAATTATACAGTTGGCCTTTACCTTTCGTTTCCCGATCAGAATTATGGGCGAACAGCTGTTCGGTTTGAACGACGCCTGGAACTGGGAATGGAAGGACACCGCTTTTTTGATCTTGTACGCTGGGGCATCGCCGATCAGGTAATCAACGCATACATTACCGCTGAAGCTCGGTCTACTTTAACGTTATCTGGCGGTTTATTCGTTAAAGGCAAAAACGAATATTTCCCAATTCCACAGGCTGAAATCAACAACAGTTACGTAAATGGAAAGCCTACTTTGATTCAAAACCCAGGTTATCGTTAATGGTCTTGTCAGTTAATGTTCAAGAACAAAGACCTCAACGTCAAGACTCTTCACATTTAATGTGGCTTTATGGTTTACAACAGTCTGCACACCGCCAAAAAGATTGGTTACTTTATTCCAGCCTTTTACGTCGATCTGTTCAGTAACGGGCATCTGTGTTGGATTGGTGAATAGCCATGCTTCTCTATTGATCCCAACCCTCTTACGAACTAATAATTTCCCTACATTTTCCCTGTGAACTCCGCAGTTGTTCATAAGGGCTTCTACAAAACGCAGAGCGCCTGACGACCCATAAGCGGTTCCATTATGACCTATAAAAGAACCTAGAATCCAGGCGTTTCCTTTACCGACATTTCTTACCGTTCCTGCCACTTTATCTTTATACATAAGAATTGGTTTAGAATCCAGGGGATGAAAAGTTTCCAGGTAAAAGTTGGCATTTATCGCCTGGCCCTGGAGAATGCCTGTACCTTGGAGACTTGCAGGTTCCAGCATTTCACCCCAGCCTCTTTCCTGACCCATCCACCGTTTACCATTGTTAGGTTCTTTTATCATTGTAAACGAAGTTTGGTCAACACTGAGCAATTTCCTCATGCGGGGTGAGAGTTCACCCCTGGGGCACATTCCATTGTCGGTTATACGCCCAATGGCCGCTTCAGTGATTAAGTTACCGCCCGAGAGGATGTATTTTTCCAATTTTGCAGCATTGGTATCGGCAAGTGAAATAGGAAAAGGCAAAATGAGGGCCCGGTACTGTAAAGCCGAGTTTTCATTAACATTGTGCATGTCGACAAAGTCAACTGGGATACCAAGGTCCCAGAACATTTTATACCATCCTCTGGTGCTATAGGTCAGGTGCTGGTTGGTATTGAAGTAAGACGAGGTGAAATCACAGTTTGCCTCATCAACGATAATCCCGACATGCGCAAGGGGCTTGGTCGATTGCCCAAACAGGTCAGGATAGGATATTAAAGAGGTTCCAATGCGTGAAGCTTCTTCGTAGCGTTCGGTGGTGTTTCCTTCGCTGTTCAATAAATTAAACCCGTTATTTTCAGCGGCCATAATTTCAGCACGGGTAACCCAGAAACAAATACTGGTGCAACCCGAGCCAATTACAGTGAGCATCCAGCGGCGCATGTCGTTTGCCGATGGAACCCGCCCTTTGCGAAAATCAGAACTGATTGGACCACCCTGAAACTCTGCCGCCCAAATAGGATTTCCTGGTGGATTTGCTGATCGGAGGTAATCAAAGTTAAGAGCTAACGAATTCCACATTTCAGTTAGTTGAGTTGTGTATCGTTCAAGGGGAGAACGCTCAGGGGCCACATCATCCCAGCTGCTGAAAGGTCCCCAGGCCGGGTAGGAAGAAGAGCCCAAAAAGTCCTGGCAATGCGCATAATTCCAGTCACGTCCAGAACCAAGCGAAGGGCCTGGCAGATGGGCAAATACCGTTCGCTTCAGGGGATCGTTCTCTTTCACAGCTTTGTACCGCGCTTTCAGTATGTCAGTGATGTAGGTATTGTCGATAAAAAATTTCCAGTCGATGTCCTGGCCGCTTCCAATTGTCGGCCCACGATTCGGTTCAACTAGCTCCCAGCCTCCGAAATTTGTTTTCCAGGACTGATTTAAAGCAGTAATCGTCTTATACTTGCCGGCAAGGTACTCACGAAAATGAGCCAGGGTATTATGGCAATAACAAACAGGTTGTCCTGTGGATGCTTCTGACCAATAGGCGATTTCCTGCCACGTTTCCCAAAAAGCGATATTCTTGTACTTGCTTAATGCGGTAATGATAGCGTGTATGTATCTCAGCTGCTTTTCTTTTGCCACCGGGCTATCGTAGCATGGCCCGGGCTTGCCGTCAGAAGGAAGTGTATAGGCCGCATCATAGGCGATCGTTACGCCGTTTTTTCCAACCATCCGAACGTCTGGATAGTTGGTATAAAGCCAGGCAGGTGCCTGTTCCAGGGTTAAACCCAGATATACCTTCATTCCGAGCTGGTCTGCATACTTTATTACTTTTTCATATTTTTCAAAGTCGTACCTACCTTCCACAGGTTCATCAATGCCCCAATGAGTCTGTATTTTAATTAGATTAAATCCATGTTTTTTTAGATTGTCCATATCGGCTTTTAATTCATCCATTTCGGGCATAGGAAAGCGCAATAAATGGGTGCCGAGATAAAACCGATGGGAAATTGAGCTTTGAGCGCTGTCGGTTATAAGTTGGGCGAAAATGGGCTTTGTGTAAAAAGAAATTAACACAAACGTCATTAGACGAAATACTCTACAGTTCATAAGAAACAATTTGTTTTTTGCTATCTCGTGGTGGCCGGCTCCATTCCAGACCTCTTACTTTCTCCTTTGTCGTTATATGCTGAAACCACAAAATAATAACGCTGGTTGCTTTTGAGAGTCCAGATGGTATACGATGTTAAATTTCCAACGTCGGCCATGGAAGTATAATCTCCGTCTACCGTTCCAAATCTAATTTTATAACCTTTTGCGCCCGGTACCCCATCCCAGCTTACCTTTACTGCATTCGGTAAAGGAACGCATAGGTGCATCATGGGTGTTTCAGGAATACGTTCTAAAAAAAACCTGTTTTTAACCATTACAACTGGAATCACAGGGGTGAGTGAATCCAAAGGAGCAATTACTATGTTGTCGTATAAGCCTTTGTTATAACCATTGCCTATCCCAGCCATACCTGCACTGAACTTAGTATTGAACTGTCTGGATAAAAGCTTGCTATCTATGTAAGCACTTATTGTGTCACCCCGAAAGGCAAGCCTCAGGTTATGCCATTCATTAAGGCGGCAATGCACAATGCCAGAGTCCATAGCTGTGCCAGTAGTAGAGTACACTAATTTCCAGGCACCTTTATCGGTTAGGTAGAGCTGGTACCCATTAATCTGCCCGTCGAGTGTAACGCGAGAAACCCGGCCCATCACGCGCGCGTAACCCGGTTCTTCCAGGAGAATGTCGGCCCTCACTGAATAATCGCTCCAATTTTTATCTCCAATGATACTGGCAGTACCTAGAAGATACGCCGTATGTCCATACGTCCATACCAGAGGTGACCTGCTCACCATTTGCTTTAATGCCTTGGTTTTACCCCTGTGCAAGCTTTCGACCACCTCATAAGCACCATTTTGCTCTATAAAATAAGCTGGTGTAGAATATCCCAAACTGTACTTCTCAAAGTTTTCCCGATACGGCAGTTTAAATGGACTGTCGAGATCGGCTACTGCATTCCCCTTTCCCTGCCCGGTGGTGGTTGTAAGAGAATAAACACTGTTTTTCTTTGCGGTAAACCTATATGATCCATTGATCGGTGTCAACGCACCCAATTTTTCAAAAGAATGCAGCGAATCTGTATGCCAAATAAAAACTGTTCCTGTTGAAAGATTATTGGATATTTTAAAGATCAGCTGCTGATCTTCCAAGGCGTTCAGCGTTTCAATAACAACACTGTACTTGGATCCGCTTTTTAAGGCGACAAGGCTCCCCCCGCCTTTTAGTTCGGTGCAGGCCGTGTCAATGTACCTCCAACCGGGATAGGCAAATTGGGTTGTATGAGCCGTTACCCAAATGGGCGACATAACTTTAAAAGAACCAGACCAGGGGGTCATTGCCCGTATTTCTCCTGCATAAGGAATATCCAGGATGTCATAATAAGCGGTGATGATATTCCAGATATGGGTGCTTGTCATTTTACCCCGTATGTAATTGAGATTGAGGAGACTTGCCAGACTTCCAGATTGCTGCCCAGTCTCTCCCCACTGGTCCCCCCAGGGCCCATCTTCGGTCGACCACATTGGCTTATTTAATTCGCCGGCTTTCCCACTTTCATACTTGGGATAATGTGTGGAAATAACATCCACTGAATTAAAAAGCTTACGATCCTTTCGCATACTATCGGCGATTGCCCAGGTGCGCACCAGGTCATCGGCTATGATTTTCACTTTTCGTAACCCACTTCGATCCAATGTTTCCCTTAGTAGCGGAATGAACGCATTGTTTGTCTTTGTCTCATTCCAAATTCCAAGGTAGGCGATATCCAGGTTGTGAACTCTTTTTGCGCCTTTAACATAGTTTACCAGATAATCGGCGGTAGCCTGGGAGTTAACTTCTTTGATCCAAGCCGGAAAGTCCCAAGCCAATGCCATCAGAACAATATTCGAGTTTCGCTTTTTTGCCTCTTCCATCATCCACCACTGATAACCTCGGTTATAGTTCTGGTCTGATGGTGTATGCATATGGCTTGGTTCAGAGCCCTCTGTAGAATTGCCATCGCCACCGATTTCAGCTTTATACGACTGAAAAGATGCGCCGTAATTTGGTTTGAAAAGATAATCAAGGATCATCTTGCGTTGCGGTTCCGGATAGTTGATCAGTAACCGGCCCACCCCTCCACCGGCATTCACTCCACAAATACCTTCAAAAATCTTTCCTTTCCCGTTACCATCCAGGTAGATCGTCGCCTGTGCCGGGCAATATCTTGCAAATGCAAGGAGCGATACTAATAAAAAGCTTTTTCGCATAGTGCTTTCAAGAAGTCTTATTTAAAACTAGAGGTTTTGCCCAAAAGGCAACACTAAGCACGACCAGCAGCGGGAGATAAATGTAATTCAAAGAAGGTCTGAGCTGAAACTTATCACTGAGTGTTCCGATGATAAACGGACCCAATGCCCCGCCAATGGATGCTGTATATAAGAACCCGGTAAGCATACTGTGATTTTTATCTACCGAATTCAGCGCAAGAGATAAGACAACGGGCCACATAATTGACTCGAAAAGACCTACCAGCGGAAAGGAGAATCGGGACATTTCAATGCTGCCATACAATCCTAAAGAAAAGAAGAGGATTGCCAGAACCGAAAATGTAGCAAGAACATAGCGGCTGTCAAACAGTTTTACCAATAACATACCGGCAACGCAGCCGCATGATAAAAGAACCCAGTACCAGGAGAGTATGGCGGCACCCGATGCTACCGGATCAATTTGGTGGTAATCCTGAAAAAATTTAGACATCCACACCGCTATGCCCTGTTCACAGCTTGCATAGGCGGTTAAGGCCACAAAGTACAGGTATACGTATTTATTACTTAGAAAATCAAGATACGCCTGCCAGTTAAAGGCTTGTTTTGACGGCTTCAGTTCCTTAGGGAACTTGACAAACCAGATAGTAACGAACAACATAATCAAAATGACCGAAAACAACCAGTAAGCCGCAACCCATTCAAAGCCTTTTGGAACCAAAGCCCTAAGACTATAGATCATTGAATTAGGTAAAGTACCTGCTTGGATCAGTACACGTGTCAGGAAAGAATATACAAGCGGACTTGCAAAAGCGCCAGCACCGTAAAGCAACTGATTTAAGGAGGAATGAAATGCGAGGTTCTCGGCACCGCAAACTTGTAACAAAAGGGGAACAACCGAAACCTGAATAACGGCCACAGCGCTTCCAATGATGAACAGGGAGGCAACCGATGCATAGTAAGTTGGGTTAAAAGCAAATAGCAAAGTCCCTACTAGAGCCAGCAAGAAGGAAAAAAGCAAAACATTTTTCGTAGGATGATTTTCGTTCTGGATTCCTGCAGGGATACACACAAATCCAAAGGAGATATAAAATGCGAAAGGCAGGGTTGAGGCTACCCCGTAGGTAAGATGATAACTGCGAATTATTTCTGGTATCAAGGCGCTCATGATAGACATAAGGAGCCCGACCTGAAAATAAATCAGATTTATGAGGGAAATAATTTTCAAGTTAACTGTTGCTTTCAACGGCACTTTCAAATATAACCGGGCACTTAGCACTTGCCTTGTTCCAATCTGGTCAATCCTAATACTATCTTGACCAGTACGTCTCTGATGGTAGTTGAGTTTGCATCTAACTCCCATTGAGCCTAGCAATGTTGTAATGGTGCGTATTTAAATAACTGGTACGGCACCTGTAAAAGTAACCACTTGCAACCTTCAAACAAGACCGAGTACGACTCAGGCGAAAAAACCGGAGCGTGGTTTTCGTATGTAACCGCCAAGAACGAGAAGATCAGGATCAAGGTCGGTATTTCTTACATAAGCTGTCAAAAAGCAAAGGTCAATCTGGAAGCTGAAATCCCGGGTTGGGACCTCAGCAAGGTAACAGCAAAGACAGTCGCCGCGTGGAACACCATGCTGAACAAGGTTGAGATTACTGGGGCCAGTGACGAACAAAAACACATCTTTTTATACCGCATTGTACCATACCATGCTCATGCCGGTCCATAAGACAGGAGAAAACCCCAAGTGGATAAGCAAGGAACCTAATTAGGACGATTTTTATACGATCTGGGACACTTTCCGAACCAGCAATCCGCTGCTGACCTTGATGGTTCCGGATCGTCAAAGGGACATTGTACGGTCTATGATCAACATTTACCGTCACGAAATGCTAACGCTAATGGCTCGCTTGAAGGTCATGCAGCTGGTCTCTCCGTGAGAACAGCAACGCAAAGCAGAGCAAGATCGGAGTTGAGATTAAGGAAAGCCTACCCTACGATAGACACGGGCACAATGACAAGCGAACCTGTACCACTTGCAGGATGGGAATCCTACAAAAGGCAATTGAAAAAGAAAAGTGTATCTCAAAACGGGCAGGTAGGGACCGTGGTTCTTAATTTTTTGGTCAACCGAAAAGGCAAACTCCGCAACTTTAGGGTGATCACGTCTTTAAGCCCTGCGTGCGACCAAAAAGCAATAGACCTGGTAAAGAACTGGCCCCTTTGGAACCAACCACAATCCGCCCAAAGCCGACGAGTAACGCTCGCCGTCGAGTTTACTGCGCCGCGACCTTGAAAGAAACTTCTTTAGTCTCCCAATCCAATGCCACTCCAGTTGAACTAAGGGTGTATTGAAGCTTTTCACGAAGAGGGATGGTCTTTACAGGTGCACTCACTTTGAGGACATCTTGTGATTTATTGGCGTCATAGTTCGTACCCCACTGGTCCCATTTTTTATTAAAGATCAGGGTCCAGCTCTTCTCGTTGTCTAATAGAATGTATAAAGCATATTTTCCTTGTGGCAGCGCCTTTCCTTGAATAGTCACCGGTTTGTTGAACTCAATGGTTGTCGCCTCATTTGCACCTGCGCGCCATACCTCGCCGTAAGGCTGAAGACTTCCAAAAACTTTACGTCCTTTCACAGAAGGCGCACCATAATTGATCACAACTTTAACTGAACCAATCGTTCCGCTTGCAGTTGCCGGTGGAGACGGTCTTTTGCTTTTGTCGCCGCCACCCATTTGGGCGCTCGAAGTAAGGGTTGAAAGGAGCAGGCAGGAGGCCGCTATGAAGGTTAAATAACTTTTCATATAAGGGTTTGAATTTACGTAGGTTAAAGCTCGTAAAAAATCTGCTTAATGAATGAAAATTTTACACGACTAACGAAAATAGCCGAAAAACCCACGCGCCTCATCGCCGGATTAATGTCGGGTACTTCGCTTGACGGCCTGGACGTGGCGTTATGTGAATTTTCAGGTTCGGGCCGGGAAACAAAAGCGGTGATCAGGGAATTTAAGACGGTATCCTTCTATGCTACTCGCAAGGACCTGTTGAAAGCGATTGTAAGCCGGGACCAGGTAAGTCTAAGGGACCTAACCCGGCTTAACGCGGCGACGGGACGGTATTATGGAGAAATCGTTTTAGACTGTCTCTCCGAATGGAAGGTGGAGGCCAAAAGTGTTGACCTTATCGCCAGCCACGGGCAAACGGTTTACCACTACAGCCCTGCAAGCAATGAGCCGCATGCAACCTTGCAAATTGGGGACGGCGATCAACTCGCTTTCAAAACCGGGATTATCACGATAAGCGATTTTCGCCAAAAGAACATTGTCGCCGGGGGTAAGGGGGCCCCGCTTGTTCCTTATGGTGATTTTATTCTCTTTAGTTCAAAGGCCGAAGACCGGGTGTTGCTCAACATTGGCGGCATTGCCAATTTTACCTACCTGCCAGCCGGTGGCACCTTCAATCAGGTGGTCGCCACCGACACTGGTCCGGGAAATACACTGATGGACCAGTTTGTTCAACATAGCTACCCCGGCTTGTACTTTGACCAAAATGCGCTGATCGCCGGCAAGGGAGTCGTAAGCAAAGTTCTTCTCAAGGAATTAATGAGTTCGGCCTTCTTTTTAGAAGCTATTCCACGGAGCACCGGACCAGAACTTTTCAATCTCCCTTACCTGAACGCAGCAAAAAGCACCGCAGGCGTTCAGCTGCTGTCTCCAGAGGATACGCTTGCTACGCTTTGCGCTTTTTCGGCCCAAACTATCGCGAGCACGATAAGGGCTTCTGTGCCGGCCGGCCGGGCACCCAAAATGTATGTAAGTGGCGGAGGCGCGCGAAACCCACTGTTATGGGCGAATATTCAAGAATTGCTTCCTGAGACGCTGCTGAAAACCAGCGCTTCACTGGGAGTTGATCCAGACGCCAAAGAGGCGCTTTTGTTCGCGCTTCTCGCCAACGAAACGGTAGCCGGTGATCCGAAAACTTTTACAAACGATAGAGGTATTCCCGCTGTTTCAATGGGAAAAATAAGTCTACCGCATTAACATCGATCGTCATGCTTGATCAACAAACCGGAAAATACATCGTCCTTTTTGGGCTTGCACTTATAGTCATTGGTGCTATCGTCTATTTCTTCAATAGCCGCTTGGGCTGGATCGGCCACCTTCCAGGAGACATATCGATTGAGAAAGAGAACTTTCGGCTCTACATTCCTATTGTGACCATGTTATTATTCAGCGCAGTGTTATCACTCATTCTTTACCTGGTGCGAAGGTTCTTTTAACGTATCAATTATAGCTTATTTGCCAGGCAATGGCATTTGAATTGTGCGGTTTTGAGCCTATTTAAATTAAACCGAGCCAAATATGCCGTACAAGCGTATAGAGTCACGTATGATTAAGCCTGAGCTTGAAAGGGACTTGCCGTTGTGGGGAGGCTTGGAATGCACGATCAACCGTGTGAACAACACTTATTACGACCAGTTCAAGGCTGCAGGTCACTATGATAATGCAGAATTGATCGACACCTTTAAAGATCTGGGTCTTTCGGCGTTCAGAGTGCCAGTCTTGTGGGAAAGGCATGAACCAATCAGCGGTCAAAAGATCGACTGGACCTTCACTAGTAACAATCTTGCGGGGTGTATTCAACATTCGATAAACCCCATTCTTGGGCTTGTTCACCATGGGAGCGGGCCAGATTACGCTTCGATCGAAACGCCTGATTTTGCCCCCCGCTTGGCGGCATATGCTTCGAGGGTTGCACGGAAATTCCCCTGGGTCGAGATGTATACGCCTGTAAACGAACCACTTACAACAGCCAGGTTTTGCGGCTTGTATGGGTACTGGTATCCACACCAGCGGTCAAGTACCGGATTTGTGAGAGTGCTTTTGAATGAATGTAAGGCGACCGTTCTGGCTATGCGGGCCATCCGGGAGGTGAACCCTAAAGCTTTGTTAGTTCAAACAGAAGATCTGGGGAAGACCTACAGCACACCGGAGCTAGAGTACCAGACGAAGTTTGAAAATGAGCGGCGCTTTCTCTCGATTGATCTTTTGTGCGGCAGGGTCAATAAACAGCACCCTTTATGGAGTTATCTGCTGTGGTCGGGTGCAAGTGAAGGCGATCTTGACTTTTTTATTCAAAATCCCTGCACTCCCGATATTCTTGGTTTTAATTATTATATCACCTCCGAACGATATCTGGATCACCGGTTTGAACGGTATCCGGCACATACCATTGGCGGCAATCAAATCCAGAAATATGCCGACGTCGAAGCGGTTAGAATAAACTTTAGCGCACTTGGACCTTACAATCTGTTAAAGGAAGCCTGGAACAGGTATTCGCTGCCAATTGCGCTTACCGAAGTGCATCTTAATTCTACGCCCGAGGAGCAGCTTAAATGGATCATATACCTTAATGAAGCTGCTTCAAGATTAAGCCAGGAAGGCGTTGACGTAAGAGGACTTACACTTTGGGCTTTGACCGGGGCCTTCAACTGGAGTAAGTTATTAACGGTGAACTCGGGCGAGTACGAGTCGGGTCTCTTCAAGGTACAGGATAGTATTATTGAAGAAACGCCCTTAAAGCAGCTTTTTACCGATTTCACATTTGGTGACGAGTTTGCGGCAGGAGAGCCAGGCTGGTGGGAAAAGGACACCCGGTACGCCTATAAATGAGTTTCTAAACCTTGGTTCTAACTTTTGACCAGTGCTTGATCTGCCAGGTCACCAGTCCTTGGCAAATCTCCTTTTGATCCAGGTCATAGATCTTCACCGAAAGATCAACTTCTGTCGAATCGTTTTGTGCCAGCGGAATAGTTACATGCTGCTCCAGCCACTCTCGAGAAGTGCCAAAAGTCACAGCGATCGGTGACTTTGCCTGGTAGAAGTATTTCATGTGCATTGTTTTCATGATCAGACGGTAGCTGGATGCACCTAGCGCGTTCATGAGCTGGAGCCCGCAGACGTATTCGCATAGACTCGCTAGGGCGCAGGCATGAATTCCCTTGATATGATTTAAATTAGATCGCCTGTAAGGCAGTTCGACCGTTAACGAGTCGGGAGTAACATGACTCAGGCGCAAGCCATGGGGGGCATTAAAGGGTACCATACGCCATAAAAGACGGTTTAAGACCCATAGATAGAAACGCGAACTGGAGGCTCTATCGAGCAAAAGATTTAACTTATTCATGATTAAATGGAAGCTTTTTTATAAAAAGAAATCTTGCTGTAACTCTTCACGCGGCAAAGCCGAATCAACCTGGTAGCGGTCAAGCGCTGTGATTCCCACGCTTTCCAGCACCTTTTCATCAATAAAGAAATTTCCTGAGTTCTCGGTCACGAAGGCGTTCTTTCGCAGAATAATGTCGGCGGCGTCTGCGACAATTTGAGGCGTACGTGACCGTGCGATAAGCGCCTCACCATCTGGAATATTAGCTACAGCCGCTGTCGCTATTACGGTTTGGGGCCACAAAGCGTTGAAAGCGACCTTCCCTTTAAACTCCCTCGCCATTCCCAAAACGCAAAGGCTCATCCCGTACTTGGCCATAGTGTAGGCCATATGTCCTTCGAACCACCTGGGATCAAGGTTAAGCGGCGGAGAGATGTTAAGCACATGGGGATTGGCCGCCTCGAGGAGGTAAGGCAGGCAATATTTAGTAACCATGAACGTACCCCGTGCGTTGATTTGCTGCATGAGGTCAAACCGTTTCATCTCTGTATCCAAAGTCGCGGTGAGCGCGATCGCGCTCGCGTTATTAACGAGGATGTCAATCCCGCCGAATTCTTTAAATGTCGCCTCAACAGCCGCCGCGACCTCATCTTCAAACCGTATATCGGTCTTGAGGGCGAAGCCCCTTCCGCCTGCCTCCTTCATATCTATTGCCGCAGAATAGATCGTACCCTTGAGCTTAGAATGCTCTTCAACGCTTTTAGCAGCTATGACAATATTAGCGCCCCGTGAAGCGAGCTTTAAGCCAATAGCATGTCCTATACCGCGGCTTGCGCCCGTAATGAAAACTGTCTTATCTTTAAAGGACATTTTGAGGCCTGAAATGAGTTGATGGAAGTTACCCGAATTTTTGACCTGCTTCAATATAGCAAGCAACATTTTGACCTGCCAGATGCTCTGGCCGCCAAAGAAAATGGGGAATGGCGAACGTACTCTATTGACAACTACATCGCCGAGACGAACCGCCTCAGCTTCGCACTTCATCACTACGGAATACGGAAGAACGATAAGGTCGCAATTATGTCTTCAAACCGGCCCGAATGGAACTTTGCCGATATGGCTATCACTCAACTGGGAGCGGTGCAAGTACCTTTATACCCCACTTTGTCTGAGACCGACCTCGAGTTTATAATCCGGGATGCGGATATCAAGTTCTTTTTCGTGCAGAATAAGGAGCTCCACGATAAGATTGCGAAAGTACTTAACAGCATTTCTTCTAAAACTGACATAACGGTCTTTGATCGTGCCGACGGGACATTGTGGTGGAATGACTTTTCGCGTTCTGCGGGCGAACTAGATCTGGCATTGCTTGACTCGTGCAAAGCCAGTGTGAGCCCCGACGATCTTCTCACTCTCATTTATACCTCAGGAACGACCGGAGATCCCAAAGGCGTGATGTTGAGTCATTCGAATTTAGTGAGTAACTTAAAATCGTGCACCAGTTTAGTTCCGCCCGGCACCGCAAAAGCGCTTAGTTTTTTACCATTGAGCCACGTATTTGAACGCATGGTGAACTACCTCTACCTGTTTAGCGGGATCGCCGTCTATTATGCAGAGAACATGGATACAATCGTAGCAAACCTCAATGAAGTACATCCACATATATTTACGACGGTCCCCCGGTTGCTTGAAAAGGTTTACGACCGCATTGTAAGTAGGGGGCAAGAACAAAAAGGGGTTAAAAAGCAAGTATTCTTTTGGGCGCTTAAGCTTGGACTTAAGTATGAGCCGGAAGGCAAAAATGGGTTGTTTTATGAATCTTTGTTAGGTGTGGCTTCTAAGCTTGTCTTTTCTAAATGGCGCGAGGCGCTTGGCGGCAATATGCTGGCAATTGTTTCGGGAGGAGCGGCGCTTCAGCCCCGGTTGTCCCGGGTTTTCTCTGCGGCGGGAATCACCATCATGGAAGGGTATGGACTTACGGAGACCTCGCCGGTCATTGCTGTAAATACTACGGCCAAAGGTCATCTGAGATTTGGGACGGTAGGAAAAGTGATCAGCGGTGATACCGTAAAAATTGCCGAAGATGGTGAGATCCTGGTCAAAGGTCCCAACATCATGGTGGGCTACTATAAACATCCCGACAAAACTGCGCAGGTGATCGACTCCGAAGGCTTTTTTTGTACGGGTGATATAGGGGAAGTTGATAAGGACGGATTTTTAAAGATCACTGATCGCAAAAAAGAGGTCTTTAAGACCAGCGGCGGTAAGTATGTCGCGCCGGGTGTTTTAGAAAATAAATTCAAAGAAAGCCCTTTCATTGAACAAATCATGGTCATTGGCGAAGGCGAGCGGTTTCCATCCGCGCTCATCGTCCCCACTTTCGAGCACTTGCGTTCCTGGGCGCGCATCAAAGAGATACCGGCCGGTACCAACGAAGAATTGGTTCATAATATACAGGTCCTTGAAAAATACCAGCATGAGATCGACGAGTACAACCTTCCTTTTGGACATTGGATGCAGGTCAAGAAGTTCGTTCTTCTGCCGTGTGAGTGGTCGATAGACCGGGGAGAATTGACGCCCAAGCTTAGCGTAAAACGTAAAGTGGTCATGGAGAAATATAAACGGCAAATTGAAGGTATTTATGCCTGATCTTTTTGTCCTGCGATATTTGCCGCGCATGGCAGCGTGTGCGATTGCAAATGCACTTGCACTTGCAGGCGTGGTTTCAATGGCCCTCGGCTGGTTTATTAGTATCGCAGCAGGAATTTCAACTGGAATTACCGCCCCCGCCCGTCCTGGTGACTCTGCTTTTGCGCACGGGATGGTCGTCTCGGCCTATCCGGATGCCTCAAAGGCAGGTGTGGATATACTCAGGAAAGGCGGCAACGCTGTCGACGCTGCGATCGCCGTTCAGTTCGCCCTTGCGGTCGTCTATCCAAGCGCTGGGAATATAGGTGGCGGCGGGTTTATGGTCATTCGTACAGCCGCCGGGAGAGCCGATTGTTTGGATTTTAGAGAAGAAGCGCCGGGTAAGGCATCTCACGACATGTACATTGATCGCTCGGGTAAGGTGATTCCCGACGCAAGCACATTGGGATTTTTGGCCGCAGGAGTGCCGGGCAGTGTGGATGGAATGGTTGAGGCGCATAAGCGTTATGGAAAGCTACCGTGGAAAGAGCTTGTACAGCCTGCTGTAGACCTCGCCCGGGACGGATTTAGACTTACCGCGCGTGAAGCGGCGGTCCTGAACAGAGCAGCTTCTTATTTAGAGAAATTGAATGGGGCGAATTGCTCGCTCTTGTCTTCTACCAGGGCCTGGCAAAAGGGGGATATTCTGCGTCAGGCAGCCCTTGCCAGGACGTTAACAGCGATAAGGGACCAAGGAAGGGAAGGGTTCTACGCCGGGCCGGTGGCAAAAAGCATAGCAGCCGATATGACCAGCGGTCATGGCCTCATCACGTTAAAAGACCTTGCGGCTTATCACGCCGTATGGAGAACCCCGGTCACTGGCAGCTACAGAGGTTTTAAGATCATTTCAATGCCCCCACCCTCAAGCGGCGGCGTGGCGCTGCTCCAGCTTCTGGCTTCAGTCGAGCCACATAGTCTTAGCGCTTTGGGTCATAATACGGCAGCCAGCATTCATTTATATACCGAAGCAGAGCGGAGGGTCTATGCTGACCGGGCCTATTACCTGGGCGATCCAGATTTTGTTGACGTGCCGGTGAGCACCCTGGTGTCGACCTCCTATAACGAGGACCGGATGAAGGATTTTAACGCGTCCAGGGCAACTCCAAGTGCTGCGGTCAGAGCCGGTGATATCCCGGGTTACGCCAACCTGACTCCGCATATTCACAGGGAAAAACTGGAGACGACCCATTTCTCAGTCGCTGATCAGTGGGGGAACGCTGTTTCTGTGACAACCACACTCAACGACGGGTTTGGCTCTAAAGTCGTTCTTCAGGGAACCGGAATGGTTTTGAATAATGAAATGGATGATTTTAGTATTCAGCCGGGCCACCCCAACGCCTATGGTCTAACCGGTGGCGAGGCAAACGCCATACAGCCCGGTAAACGGATGTTGAGCTCAATGACCCCGACTATCTTAGAACGGGATGGGCATTTATTCATGGTACTTGGTTCACCGGGTGGCGCAACTATTATAACGACCGTTTTTCAGACTATTGTGAATGTGATTGATTACAAAATGGGCGTTCGCGAGGCTGTCACCGCACGCCGGGTCCATAGCCAGTGGCTCCCCGACAAGATCTATTCAGAGCATGGGTCAATGAGCGATAGTACTATGGCAAAACTTAACATGATGGGTCATTTAGTTGAATTTATAGGTAGCGCTGATCCCGGCGAAGGGGGTATTGGCCGGATGGACGCGATATTAGTGACTCCTGGAGACCATCTTTCTTATAAGGGGGGTGCTGATCCAAGAGGAGACGATACTGCAGTCGGCTATCCCTAATGACTTGAATGATTGGCTGCTGGTTGGATAACAACGTGATGAAATGAAAAGGGTATTGAAGAAAGTTGCCATCCTCGGGTCGGGCATAATGGGTTCGCGTATCGCGTGCCATTTTGCCAATATAGGCCTTGAAGTGCTTTTGCTGGATATTGTCCCCCGCGACGCATCCTCCCCGCAAGGCTCATCAGCCCCGGGAGAAATCTCTGCGGCGGTGAACCGGGCGGTCCGGAATAAACTAGTCAATGCCTCCCTGTTGGCAGCGGTGAAAAGTAACCCGTCACCGCTCTATTCTAAAAAATTCGTGTCGCGCATAAGCGCCGGAAACTTTGAGGACGACATGAAAGATATCGCCGGCTGTGACTGGGTGATCGAAGTTGTCGTTGAAGACCTCACCATTAAAAAACAGGTCTATGACCAGGTGGAGAAGTACCGGAGGCCCCAAACGCTTATCACGTCAAACACGTCTGGAATACCCATTCACCTCATGGCCGAAGGCCGAAGCGAAGACTTCAAAAAGCATTTTTGTGGAACCCACTTCTTTAATCCGCCGCGATATCTGCGCCTGCTGGAGATCATTCCGGCACCCGACACCGCGTCAGAAGTGATTGAATTTTTGATACATTTTGGAGAGCGCCAGCTTGGCAAGACAACCGTCCTGTGTAAAGACACGCCTGCCTTCATTGCCAACCGCATTGGCGTATACAGCATCATGTCTTTGCTCCATCTTGTGGATAAAATGAATCTCAGCGTCGAAGAGGTCGATACGTATACGGGGCCTGCGCTTGGACGGCCAAAGTCGGCAACCTTTCGAACGAACGATGTTGTTGGACTGGACACCATGATCCATGTAGCGAACGGAGTTTATGCCGCCTGTCCTAACGATGAAGCACGCGAGGTGTTTGTTTTGCCCGCGTATGTAGATAAGATGGCTCAGAATAAGTGGCTTGGAGACAAGACTGGTCAGGGCTTTTATAAAAAGGTGAAGAACGCTAAAGGTGAAAGCGAGATACTTGCCCTTAACCTTAAGACACTCGAGTATGAAGCTGCTTCCAAATTTAAATCGGCAACTCTAGATGCCGTTAAATCGGCTCCCGGGCTGGCAGCCGGCCTCAAAGTTTTTGAACAAGGCACAGACAAAGCGGGAGAATTTTTTCGCGCCTCTTTTTACCCGCTGTTCGCTTATTGTTCACACCGCATCCCGGAGATCTCAAACGACATCTATCGTATAGACGATGCCATGCGCGCCGGATTTGGCTGGGAAATGGGACCCTTTGAAGTTTGGGACGCTCTCGGAGTCAAAGGAACTGTTGACGCTATGCAGGCAGCCGGCCATCAACCTGCAAAATGGATTTTAGAGTTCCTTGAAACCGGTAACGGTTCCTTTTACAAGGTTGAAAGCGCAGTACGCCAGTGTTACGATCCCCAGGACAAAATATTTAAGGAGCTGCCCGGTTCGCGCTCTTTGACCATTCTTGATAACTTGAGGGAGCAAAAGACCGTCAAGAAGACCGGCAGCTGGTCAATCATTGACCTTGGGGACGGTATACTGGACTTCGAGGTTCATACTAAAATGAATACACTTGGCGCCGATGTGATAAGAGGCCTCAACCAAGCTATCGATCTGGCCGAAAAAGATTTTCGAGGGCTGGTGATTGGCAACGATGGAGCTAATTTCTCTGCTGGGGCTAATGTCGCCGAAATCTTCATGGCCGCTGTCGAAGAAGAGTGGGACGAAATTAACTTGGCGATTCGCTCGTTTCAAAACACCTCAATGCGCTTGCGCTATTCGAGCATTCCGGTTATTGTGGCCCCGCATCAGTTGTGCCTTGGGGGCAGTTGTGAGATTGCCATGCATGCCGATTGGGTCCAGCTTCATGCCGAGACGTATATGGGTCTGGTAGAACTGGGCGTCGGTTTGATTCCTGGAGGAGGCGGAACGAAGGAATTCGCGCTTAGGGCGTCTGATGAATTCGTTGAAGGAGAAATTGACCAGGTGATCTTACGAGAACGCTTCCTCACGATTGGTATGGCAAAGGTGAGTACAAGCGCCTATGAGGCATTCACGCTGGGTTACCTCCAAAAAGGGAAATTTGGCATTACCATGAACGCGGCCCACCTTCTCGCTGACGCGAAAGTAAAAGCAATCGAGCTTTCTGAACAGGGCTATACTGCGCCGGTACCCCGAAAAGACATTCGGGTATTGGGGAAACAAGGACTGGGGATCGTAAACGTTGGCGCGAATTCTATGCGGGCGGGACAGTATATATCGGACTATGACAAGGTGCTCAGTGAAAGATTAGGCTGGGTATTGTGCGGAGGTGATCTATCAAACCCTGCTGAGGTGAACGAACAATATCTGCTCGACCTTGAGCGGGAGGTGTTCCTAAGCCTGTGCCGGGAGAAAAAGACACTGGAAAGGATACAAAGCATTATCTCGGGAGGTAAGCCGCTCCGAAATTAACTTTAAAGAAAATGGAAGCCTATATAGTTGGCGGTTACCGTACTGCCGTTGGACGTGCACAAAAAGGGTCGTTACGCTTTTACAGGCCAGACGATCTGGCTAACCTCGTTATACGCAGGTTGATGAGCGATTTCCCTCAACTTGACAAACAGCGGGTTGAAGATGTGATTGTAGGTAACGCTACACCCGAAGCCGAACAGGGCCTCAATTTCGCCCGTCTGATCTCCCTTCTTGCTCTTGACACCGATAAGGTTCCTGGGATGACCGTAAACCGGTACTGCGCCTCGGGGCTGGAAACGATAGCGATAGCTACGGCGAAGATAAAGGCAGGGATGGCCGACTGCATAATCGCGGGTGGAGTTGAAAGCATGAGCCTTGTACCCATGGGCGGCTGGAAAGTTATTCCAAACTACGATATCTCGCGCTCGAATCCAGACTGGTACTGGAACATGGGGCTTACTGCTGAGGCTGTCGCCCGTGAATACGAAATAACCCGGGAGGACCAGGATAATTTCGCCTTGCACTCCCACCAGAAAGCGACCAAAGCCATTGTGAGCGGGAAGTTTAAAAGCCAAATCGTCCCTGTTTCCATCGAGGAGACTTACGTCGATGAAGGAATGAACAAAAAGACCAAGGTGTCTGTTTTTGACACCGATGAAAGCCCCCGCTCTGACACGACCATTGAAAAGCTTGCTGAATTAAAACCTGTCTTTTCAGCTGGGGGGATGGTCACCGCCGGCAACTCTTCACCTACAAACGATGGTGCGTCTTTTGTACTCATTTTGTCCGAAAAAATGGTAAAAGAGCTAAATGTTAACCCGCTTGCGCGCCTGGCCGGTTATGGTGTTGCTGGTGTACCGCCGCGAATTATGGGCATCGGTCCTGTAGATGCGGTCCCCAAAGCACTTAAGAATGCGGGTCTGAATATGAACGACATTGATGTCATTGAATTTAATGAAGCGTTTGCTTCACAGGCTCTCGCGGTGAGCCGTGAGCTGGATTTTAATCCTGAAATCTTAAATGTCAACGGCGGCGGGATCGCTTTAGGACATCCACTCGGTTGTACGGGTACCAAGCTTACCGTACAGGTGATCAACGAACTCAAAGAGCGAAAGGGAAAATACGGTTTAGTCACTATGTGCGTAGGAACCGGACAAGGTGCAGCTGGTATATTTGAAATGGTTAGTTAACAATAAGGACATGGAGATCCAGGAAAAAAAAGTTATCAAAGGCGGTGAATTCCTAATCAGAGAAACGCAGTCAGATGAAGTATTCATCCCTGAAGAATTTGATGAAGAGCAGTTAATGATCGCGCAAACCTGCCGAAACTTTTTGCAGCAGGAGGTTTTGCCAAACTTGGAGCGAATCGACAAACAAGAGCCTGGTTTGATGGAATCTTTGCTGGAAAAAGCCGGTGAACTTGGTTTGCTCGGTGTGTCGGTTCCCGAGGAGTATGGAGGTTTTGGGAAGAATTTCAACACCAGTATGCTGGTTACAGACGCGGTTGGTTCTGGCCATTCCTTCGCGGTTGCCCTTTCGGCTCATACAGGCATTGGCACGCTTCCTATCCTATACTACGGTAATGAGCAACAAAAAGCGAAATATGTTCCACTTTTAGCGTCTGGCGAGTGGAAAGCGGCCTATTGTCTTACCGAACCAAGTGCCGGGTCTGACGCAAACAGCGGGAAGACTAAAGCTGTCCTTAGCGCCGACGGTAAACACTATCTGCTAAACGGGCAAAAAATGTGGATCACCAACGGTGGATTCGCTCACCTGTTCATTGTTTTCGCGAAGATCGATGACGATAAAAATCTGACGGCCTTCATCGTAGAAAAGTCTTTCGGCGGCATAACGATGAACGAGGAGGAGCATAAAATGGGCATCAAGGGTTCGTCCACCCGGCAGGTATTTTTCAATGACTGCCCGGTACCCTTAGAAAACGTATTGTCTGAGCGGCAAAATGGCTTTAAGATCGCGGTTAATATTCTTAACATCGGACGCATAAAACTTGCCGCGTCTGTCATAGGCGCGTCCAAAGACGTGATATCCAAAGCTGTAAATTATGCGGGCGAACGGGTGCAATTTGGACTCACTATTTCCAAGTACGGCGCGATTCGCTACAAGCTGGCCGAGATGGCGACCCGTACCTGGGCGGCCGAGTCTGCCATTTACCGCGCAGGCCAAAATATAGACGATACCTATGATCTTTTGATCTCTTCGGGTATGGAAAGCGCGAAGGCAAGACTCAAGAGTGTTGAAGAATTCGCTATTGAATGTTCGATTTTAAAAGTAGGCGGAAGTGAAGTATTGGATTATGTAGTTGATGAGGGCGTACAGATCTATGGCGGGATGGGATTTTCGGCTGAGGCTCCAATGGACCGGGCGTATAGAGACTCGCGCATCAACCGGATCTTCGAAGGGACGAATGAAATTAACCGCCTCCTTACGGTTGATATGATGTTAAAACGGGCACTGAAGGGGGAGCTCGACCTTATGAAGCCCGCTCAAGCAGTTGCTGACGAGATCCTTTCAATCCCTGAGCCGACCGCGGCAGATGACAGCTTCATGGCCGTTGAAAAGCAGTATTTGCTTAATCTGAAAAAACTAGTTCTTCTTATCGCTGGTGCCGCGGTTCAAAAATTTGTGACGACGCTCGCCAAAGAAGAGGAGATCCTCATGAATATCGCCGACATCGCCGGCGTGCTCTATCTAGGTGAATCAGCGCTTTTAAGGGCGCAAAAGCTTGTCTCGACGCGAGGTGAGATGGCAGTCCAAGGGCAAGTTGATATGGCCCGGCTTTATATTAACAACTCAGTTGACAAGGCTTATCTTGCCGCAAAGGAAGTCATTGGTTCGTTCGCCGAGGGCGATCAATATCGCGGCATGATGACCGGCCTCAAACGATTTACCAAGACCGAACCTTTCAACAGCAAAGAATGCCGGCAGCGTATAGCCCGCCGTTTGATCGCCGAAAACAAATACTGTTTTTGAACTTCTGCTTTTGAATTCTGATCCTGGAGTAGCTCTAAAATCATTTAAGCTCGTTCTTCTGGAATCATGTTTGCACAGGTGACCATCGTTGTGGTCAACTGACGGTAAGTCGTTGTTCCCACAGCCTGTTTTGATCAAGGTCGTGTTGGGTAAAATTTGTTTTTTAGACGTAACGTTTTTAGGTACCGCTTCGTAAAAGCGGTCTCTAACGCTATCTCAGCAAAATCTTTCCAATGAAAAGGAATGCCTTTGTGATGATTTTTATGCCCTTTTTTGTGGTGGCCGCTTTGCTTGTAACGATCGGCTCTTGCACCAAGAACGGTAACTCTATAACTGCTACTTACAATGCGGCTATTCATGATAGTGCTGATGCTCCTCGCATAAGGGCTTTCTTATCGACCAAACCAGTTGTCTATAATAGTGGCCAGGGTAATGTACAATTAACCGGAATGTCCCGTGATTCCATGCTTTATTTCAAGCATGTACCGCCCGATTCGGCCAAAAACCTTCCCCCAACACTGGATTCAGGGGTCGTTTTTAACTACTCACTCAGGCTTTTAATGCATGATAGTAAACGAGGCCGAGATACTTTGGGAAAAGTAATCGACTCGGTAGGCGCCCCGGGCTACACCGTGAGTCCGCTAAGCGAGACTCTGCCTGCGATCTCGCGAGGGCTCCTGCACATAAATCGCGGGGAGCGAATTATTCTTGTTGTACCCTCTTCGCTCGGTTTTAGGGATAATCCAACCGATGTCACCAATAATCTTTTAAGCGGTGGCCAAGCTACAACAACGGTCCCTGCTAACTCGATCCTTGTTTTTGATATTACCCTGGTAAGGCTTAGACGTAATTTTTAACGGCTTAACCGGCGTTCAAGGCTTCACGGTAAACTTTAAGACATCTTTCCCGCGCAGTTTTATGGTCGACGATCGGCGGCAGGTAATCGGGCCCGTTCACTTCAGGAACCCAGGTTCGCACATAATCCATTTTTGCATCAAATTTCTTAAGCTGCTCTTCGGGATTGAAGATGCGAAAGAAAGGCGCCGCATCGACACCTGTGCCTGCAGCCCACTGCCAGCCGCCATTGTTGCTAGACAATTCATAATCGAGAAGCTTACGCGCGAACCAGGCCTCCCCCAGCCGGTAGTCAACCAGGAGATCCTTGGTTAGAAAACTCGCTGTGACCATACGCACCCGGTTATGCATAAAGCCTGTGTGAAGAAGCTGCCGCATCCCGGCGTCGACTAGCGGATAGCCCGTTCGGCCTTCCCGCCAGGCTCTGAATTCGGTCTCGTCATTCCGCCACTTTATGCGGTCATATTCGGGCTTGAACGCGTGCTTGACAACATGGGGAAAATGCCACAAAATATAAAAGTAGAAATCCCGCCAGATGAGCTCGTTGAGCCACACTTCGCTGGTTTCTTTCGCTTCGGTAGCGAGACGCCGAATGCTTACCGTTCCAAACCGAAGGTGAACGCTGATTCGTGATGTAGCGTCCATTCCCGGGTAGTCTCTGGAAACCGCATAGTTCGCGATGACGTCCCGATAATTATGCGGAGAAGGGATTGGGATGTGGCTCGGCATGAAACCGAGGTCCTTAAGAAATGGCATTCGATAAAAACCGCCTGAAACAGGATCTATCTTCTTAAGCCTCGACCAATATTTTTCGGTCGGGTAAGGCTTCAACTGAAACTCGTCAATGATTTGAAGCCATCGCCGTTTGAAAGGAGAAAAAACGGTATACGGCGTCCTATCTTCTTTTAAAACCTCATCCTTTTCGAGTACCGCCTGATCTTTAAATGCTAGAAAGGGGATACCTTTACGTTCAAAAATTTCCTTTAGCATAAGGTCTCGCGACCGAGCATAAGGCTCATAATCATGATTGCAATAAACAGCCTTGATCGCGTGCCTGGAAAGAAGCAATTGCCAAACATCACCCGGCGAACCGTGCATCACCCATAGAGAGGATCCCAGTTTGCGTAATTCCGAGTCAAGCTCCCGCACGCTTTCATAGATAAAATTAACGCGTGCATCATCCCTGTCTTCGAGCGGGTCAAGTATTACGCTGTCAAAAATGAATAGGCATTGAATATTCGCTGTATTTTTTAGAGCCTGGTACAAACCTGCATTATCTACCAGTCTCAGGTCCCTCCGAAACCAGAAAGTTGTTATTTCGTTGTCACTTGTCATAACCATAAATGTCTTGCAAAGCCCTTTCCAGCTGTTTGAATTGAAATTCAAATCCGATGAAGTCAAGCTTTTCGCTGCTTACCCGGGCGCTATCTAAAACTATTTCACTTCGCTCGCCAAGCAAAGCGTTAAGGGCAAACCGGGGAACGGCCGGGAAAATGAGCGGCTTCTTCAACACCTGTGCAAGAGCCTTCACAAAGTCTTCGTTTCGAACCGGATTAGGAGCGACGGCATTGACCACTCCCGTCAACGATTCGTTTTCGAGCGCCTTAATAAACAGGCGGCAGCAATCATCCAGGTGGATCCAGGACATCCATTGCTTTCCATTTCCCAGAGGTGAGCCAAGCCCCAGTTTTACTGTTTGCGCGAGAGGCAATAGAGCGCCGTCATTTTTGCTAAGCACGATCCCAACCCTGAGCTGGGCCACCCGCAGACCTTGCGACTTGCCTTCATTAACAGCACCTTCCCAGGCCACACAAGACTCGGCAAGAAATCCCTCACCGGCCGGGCTCTCCTCCGTAAGAATTTCGTCGTTTCGGTTGCCGTAAAAGCCGATTGCGCCGGACGAAATAACCGTTTTTACGTCATGTTTGAATTTTCGAAGCGTAGCATACAAGAGTTCAATACTAGCGGTGCGGCTTTCAATAATTTCGGTCTTTCGCGCAGACGTCCAAGCTTTGTCGGCCACAGGAGCGCCCGCAAGATGAATAATGGCCTCGGTGCGTTCAATACAGCCCTCATCGATCATTCCACGCTCAGGATCCCAAAGGTAAGTTCGAACCTTTGGGATCTCAACGGCTTTACGGCTAAGATGCGCAATCTCATAACCCCTGTCCAAAAGAAGCGCCGTAAGCCGGCCACCAATAAGGCCGCTAGCCCCCGTGATAAGAATCCTCCTAGCCATTAGCCAGCAGAGGCTTGTAGGTGTCTGTTCTGACCTTGGCGCCCAGCGTGTTCAAAATACTGTACAAGCCAAAATTCGTACGGTTTATGTAAATGAAATGGCTAACACCCCGCGCCTGCTTGAACTCGGGCATTCCTGAGATCTTTTCACCGTAGGTAAAGATGTCATTCAAAAACTCATCATTCGCAAAATCGAACTCAGGCTGACGGTAAGGCTTACGAAATAAACTTATCATGTCGTAATAATGGCGGTAATAGAATTCGATCTGTTTAGGAGTATCCTGGGCATGGATCATTTCAAGTTCTCTAAAACACTGCAATGATTCTTCCCGATTATCAAGGGCATTTTGGTGTATTAGTGTAAAAAAAGGCGTGTAAAATGACTCTGGGATTTCCTTGATACAACCAAAGTCAATGATACCCAGCTTCCCGTTGTCAAGAATGAGAAAATTGCCGGGATGCGGATCCGCATGAACCAGCTTCAAGCGATGCTGTTGAAAATTATAGAAGTCCCATAAGGTTTGACCGATACGGTTCCTTTCCTGCTGTGACGGCTTAGTTTCAAGGTACTCTTTCAAATGCTTGCCTTCAAGCCAGTCCATCGTAATTACCCGCTTGCTGCTTAGCTCAGGGTAGTAGACCGGGAACTGAATGTCCTTTATGTGCCGGCAAGCTTCGGAAATTACGACCGACCTCCTGATCTCCAGCTCATAGTCGGTCTCTTCCAGCATTTTGCTTTCCACCTCAGCCATATAAATCTCCAAATCCTTCGCATTCATTTCAAGAAGTCTGAAAGCGAGTGGCTTCACCATTTTAAGATCAGATGAGATACTGTCGCCAACACCCGGGTACTGAATTTTAACAGCCAGTTTTTTCCCATTGAGCCAAGCTTCATGCACCTGACCAATGGATGCGGCATGACTTGATTTGAGGTTGAAATTGTCAAAGAGTTCGCCTGGGGTCTTCCCCAGGTGCCGCGTGAAAGTCTGGATGATCAGCGGTCCCGAAAGTGGAGGTGCGTTATACTGCGAAAGTGAGAACTGAGTCGCATAGGCCTTTGGAAGCAGATTGCGATCCATACTTAACATTTGCGCCACCTTAAGTGCGCTTCCTTTTAGTTCACTCAATGAATCATAAATATCTGCGGCATTTTCCTCATCCAAAGTTTGTTTAAGCTCGTCGGGTGTGAGCTCGGGCTGAAAAACTTTTCGGGAATAGTGGCGCAAGTAATTAACGCCGATACGGGCACCGGTTTGAACGAACTTCACCGAGCGGCCTGTGCGGGTCACCGGAATTTTCTTTTGTTCCTTCATAGTTTCATTCCCGCATTACGGAAAATGAATTTGCCATAATCCAGTATATTTTCTACGGGCAGGCGCGACATAAGGTCAAAAGTAACATTGAGTCCCTTTTCTATGGCTTCATCGGTCTTTTCAAACCCGGTGCTAGTATCACGCAGCCAAAAATTAAGCAGAAACATGAACTGGACCCAAAGGGCGTCTGTGTAGCGCGATGTAAGGTACTTTCGATCACTTAATTCACCGCTCTCAATACCAATTGAAATTTGCCCTGAAGCAAACGTGTAGAATCGTTTCTTTAAGCTTGACAGTACAGTTGGTGTTCCGATCTCCATCCTGTGCTTACCAGCACTGTACATGGCGAAACTTCGAGATCCCTTTAGCTGCTCGGTAAAGCTGTAGAAAAATGAAAGAAGCTTTTCGCGAACCGTATAACCCGCCCAGACTTCCTGGCTTTCAACGATTTCCTTTGTCTCGACAAAAAACTTTTCCCAGATTGAGGCCTCAAGAGCCTTGAACGAGGAGAAGTAGGTGTAGAATTCTCTTTCAGGCATGTCAAGCTGCTTTGCAAAGGCAAAGACTGTCGGCGGCTGCTTGCCGTTAGTCAGTACATAATCAAGATAGGCGCCGGTGATCCGTTCACTTATTTCCATAACACTTCATCAACATTGTAAAGTGAATAACAGTTTTAATCACCGCCTTTAAAAACCTACCCAAGCTGAAAGTGGCCTAAATCAAACATTGCGAGTTTTCCCCTGTTTTGTCAATGTCCAACGAAGAGCATAAAAGCAATACTGCCTTATCCTTGGTAAATAGCCTCCAACTGTGTTAGTTTAAATGGAAGGTAGAAAATGTATCGTCTGGTTTAGAAATGATCTTCGTTTACACGATCACCAGCCTTTAGTTGAAGCGGTTAAACGAGGAGGGACGATCTACCCCGTTTATTGCCTTGATACGGCCATTCTTCACCCTTCAGCTCATGGCCCCCTACGAATAGGGGCCTATCGTGCCAGGTTTGTGTATCAAAGCCTTGTCAATCTACAAAAACGGCTCAGGGAAAAAGGTGCCGAGCTGACTTTTCTCACGGGTATACCAGAATACGAAATAACGCGCTTCGCTGTCGAGAAAGGAGTAAGCTCCGTTTATGCTTATAAAGAGGTAGCTACCGAAGAAGTAGCCACAGCTGACAGGCTAGAAAACCAACTTTTTAAACACCGTATCGCCCTTGAACTTTACTTGGGAAACACCCTTTTTAACAAGGAAGATCTGCCTTTTCCTATTAGAGATGTTCCCGATACGTTTTCGGCTTTTAAGAAACGCGTCGAGCGGGATTCCTTTGTACGCAAGTCATTTGCGGAACCTGCAATCCTCAATGGTGATCCACTCTGCCAGCCGGCGTGTATAACTACGCCTTCCGGCCTCGGAATTCCCGAAGCCATCGACGACGACCGCTCTGCGATGCATTTTGAAGGCGGAGAAGAGGCGGGCTTACTTCGGCTGCATGAATATATTTGGGAAAAGGAGCTGATCGCCAATTACAAGAACACGAGAAATGGTCTAGTCGGCTCTGATTACTCGTCGAAACTTTCAGCATGGCTTTCACACGGCTGCCTCTCGCCCCGGAAAGTTTATGAAGAAATTAAGGCCTTTGAGAATGACCGGGTGTCCAATACGTCTACAGAATGGCTCTTTTATGAGCTGCTGTGGCGCGACTATTTTCGGTTTGTTTTTAAGAAGTACGGCCCAAAACTGTTTCTTGCTAAAGGTTTAAAAGACCAGGCACCTCCTTTTCAACTCGAAAATGAGGACCGAAATTTCACGCTATGGAAAAACGGTCAAACTGGTATCCCCTTTATCGATGCCAACATGATCGAACTTAGGTCAAGCGGATTTATGAGTAATCGCGGCCGGCAGGTCGCCGCATCGTTTCTTGTCCATGACCTGAAAGTTCGCTGGCGTAAAGGCGCGGCCTTTTATGAGGAAAATCTGATTGATTACAATCCGGCTAGTAATTGGGGCAATTGGGCTTATATCGCCGGTGTAGGGAATGATCCAAGAGAAAACCGTTACTTCAATGTCTTGAAGCAAGCTTATGATTATGACCCGCAAGGCCGGTATGTCAAGCTCTGGATTCCTGAACTGGAAAGCCTGCCCAGTTACCTCGTTCACCAGCCGTGGATCATGACCAGTGCTCAGTCGGAGCTCTATGGTGTTTGCTGCGGAAACAATTATCCCTGTCCATTGGTTGACTTTAAAAAATATGAAAAACAGTATTAAAGTATGAAGTCGCAGGGGCGGCTCAATGGGTGAGGATGTGAGAAGATTTTCAATCAGTGACATTGAGTCGATTACCGGTATAAAGGCGCACACGATTAGGGTTTGGGAGCAGCGTTATCAGATTGTTGAAACAAAGCGCACCGAGACTAACATTAGATATTATGATGACCGGGACTTATGCCGGTTTTTGAATATATCAACCCTTATTGATAACGGGTACAAGATCTCAGAAGTGGCTCTTATGAGTTCGGATGAGATAACGACAGCGGTTTCAACGCTCGCAAAAGACTATCAAAACACCTGTCTTCATGTAAACGCGCTTTCAAATGCGACCCTCAACTTCGATGAGCGTTCATTTCACGCGACACTCAAATTTTGCATCGCCAACAAAGGAGTGAACAAGACGATGGTAGACACCATTTTTCCGTTTATGCGAAAACTTGGTATCATGTGGCAAACCGGGGTAGCAAGTCCCGCCCATGAGCATTTTGCCAGTGATCTCGTAAAAAGGCAGCTGATCTGCGCTATAGGAGCGCTAAAAAATGATAGCAAAAATTACCGGCACAAATTCATGCTGTTTTTGCCCGAGTTGGAAACACATGAAGTAGGACTGCTATTTGCACATTACTTGCTTGCCGCAGCTGGAAACCATGTTCTCTACCTTGGTCAAAATATTCCATACGAGGATCTTAGAGGTGCCGCAGGTTCTTATGAACCAGACTACTGCTTAACAAGCCTTACTTCTATTCTGATTGACAACGATATAAACAAAGTGATCAACCGCATCTTTGATAATTTAGGGGATAGAAAGCTACTTGTATCGGGTCCAATGGTGAAAGCCGACAACGTTAACTACCATTCTAATCTAATTCCGCTGGTAGACATTGAAAGTTTTATTCGTTTTATATCAGAGGCAAACCCCGTCCAGCCAAGGGAGGGCTCTGAAGTGTTCCATTATAGCAGCAAGGAAGGCTAAGCCTCGCATGAACAAATCCCTGTCGGGATTTCAATCTAAATTGTAATTTTGTATAGGTCCCATCGGATTCCAATCATGGATAATTTTTCTTATTTAAGCAACGCCGATCCTTCTGCTCTGGATTCACTTTACCAGGAATGGAAAAAGGACCCCGAAGCGGTTGATTTTGGCTGGAAGAAGTTCTTTGAAGGCTTTGATTTTGGATTAACGGCCTCAGGAGGTGATGCCGCCAAAATTGCTGCACAAGCTGCTGCTGCAGAGGTCGTCTCTGCCGACGATATCGGGCAGGATCATATGGGGAAGGCTGTCGAAGAGCACTTTCTCAAGGAGATCAAGGTGCTCAATATGATCGATGGCTACCGAAATCGCGGTCATTTGTTTACCCAGACAAACCCTGTTCGCGAACGTCGTAAATATTTTCCCGGTAAGGAGCTATCTACTTTTGGATTAAGTGAAAGGGACATGGACACCCGCTTTAACGCTGGTGTGGAAATTGGTCTTGGGCCGGCAACCCTTAGAGATATTCGCCGCTTACTTGAAGAAACCTACTGCGGTTCGATTGGCGCCGAGTACAGGTATATACGCAATCCTTTAAAAACCAAATGGTTTGAGGATCGTATGGAGAAGACCCGTAATAAGCCAAATCTTAGTCTAGAGCAAAAAAAACGGATACTTAGCAAGCTCAATCAGGCCGTTGTCTTTGAAAGTTTTTTAGGTATTAAATTTTTAGGGCAGAAGAGATTTTCGCTTGAAGGCGCCGAAGGCTTGATACCGGCTTTGGATGAGATCATTACAAGCGGGGCAGAGCTCGGCATTCAGGAGTTCATCATTGGTATGGCTCACCGCGGACGACTAAATGTTCTGGCCAATATCATGGGTAAGACCTATAAGGATATTTTCACCGAGTTTGAAGGTAAAGGTTATGATCTTAAAGAGCCGTTCGCAGGCGACGTAAAATACCACATGGGCTACTCAGAAGATGTAAACCTTAGTTCGGGCAAAAAAGTGCATCTAAGCCTTACTCCTAATCCTTCTCATTTAGAAACTGTAGACAGTGTCGCCACTGGTCTTGCACGGGCAAAGATCGATCAGAAATATGACAAAGATCTGAACAAGCTCGCCCCCGTTTTGATTCATGGAGACGCGTCGGTTGCGGGTCAGGGTATCATCTATGAAGTGCTGCAGATGTCTAAACTTGAAGGCTATAAAACAGGCGGCACCATTCATCTTGTTGTCAATAATCAGATTGGTTTTACCACCAATTTTAAAGATGGTCGCAGCAGTACCTACTGTACAGATATTGCCAAGGTTACCCTGTCCCCAGTTTTTCACGTGAATGGAGACGATCCCGAAGCCCTGGTCTATGCCGTAAATCTTGCCCTGGAATACCGGCAGACCTTCCATAATGATGTTTTTATTGACATATTATGCTATCGCAGGTATGGACATAACGAAAGCGATGAGCCGCGATTTACGCAGCCTACACTTTATAAAGCGATCGAAGTTCATCCCAATCCCCGCGAGATCTATCTGACCAAGCTGCTCGATGAAGGCGCTATTTCTGAGGAAATGGGCAAAGAAATGGAGCAGGACTTTCGTAAGATGCTGCAGGGGAAACTTGAAGAAGCCAAAAGTGAGGAGATTACGATCATCACCCCTACTTTTCAGGGCGCCTGGAAGGGCCTGCGGTTTAGCAAGCAGCACGACTTTATACGCTCTCCCGAGACCGGTCTTCCAGAAGATATACTAATTGCGCTAGGTATAAAGATGACTTCGTTGCCGGCCGATAAGAAATTCCTCAAAAAAATAGAACGTCTTTTCGATCAGCGCAAAAAAATGTTTACCGAGACCCGAATTCTGGATTGGGCGATGGGTGAACAGCTTTCATACGCTACGCTTTTGCATGAAGGGCATCCCGTACGAATAAGCGGGCAGGATGTTGAGCGGGGAACGTTTTCGCACCGCCATGCGGTCGTTACCCTTGAAGATTCGGAAGAAGCCTATGTTCCCCTTGCGCACCTTGCAGCAAAACAGCCCTCATTTGAGATTTATAATTCTTTGCTGTCTGAGTATGGTGTTTTAGGATTTGAATATGGGTACGCGATGGCCACTCCAAACACATTGACCATATGGGAAGCCCAGTACGGTGACTTTGCTAATGGCGCCCAAATCATCATTGACCAGTACATCTCCAGTGGGGAGACGAAGTGGCGGCGGTCAAATGGGCTGGTACTTTATCTTCCCCACGGTTATGAAGGTGGTGGCCCTGAGCATTCTTCGGCCCGGGTGGAGCGTTTTATGGATCTTTGTGCCGAGTACAATATGGAGGTCGCTAATCTGACCACTCCCGCCAACCTATTCCATTTGCTAAGGCGCCAAATGCATCGTGATTTCAGGAAACCGCTAGTCATCTTTACGCCAAAAAGCCTCCTGAGGCATCCTTTGTGCGTTAGCCATCTTGAAGATTTTAGCAATGGCGGCTTCAAAGAGGTGATCGATGACGAGTCGATAACAGATCCTATGCAAGTTTCCCGCGTGCTATTTTGCAGTGGTCACATCTACTACGATCTTCTTGAGAAGCAGCAAAAGGACAAACGAACAGACATAGCTGTGGTAAGGCTCGAGCAATACTATCCCTTGCCTGTCAACCAGCTTGAAAAGATTATTGAAAAGTACGCTGCCGCAACTGAAAATTACTGGGTGCAGGAAGAGCCCCGTAACATGGGCATATGGCCCTACCTGGTGCGTAAGTTTAGAAATAATAAACTTAGGGTCATTTCAAGACGCGAAAGCGGAAGCGCTTCTACGGGGTACGCAAAACAACATGTTATGCAGCAGCAGTACATCATTGGGAAAGCGTTCCTTGTAAATTCCTCCCACCGTACCCCGCTTGAAGAAGCCGGCAGCTCTGAGCATCAAACCGCGAAAGCCGAAAGTGCCGCCGAAGCGGCAGAATAAGTAAGTTTGGCTTTTCTAGTTACACCCTAAAATTTATGGCCCTGGACATAAAAGTTCCATCAGTTGGAGAATCGATTACCGAAGTAACTCTTTCCCGTTGGCTCAAAAAGAACGGTGACCATGTTGAAATGGACGAAGTGATCGCCGAGCTTGAGTCAGACAAGGCGACCTTCGAGTTAACCGCCGAGAAGGCGGGAACGCTTGTCTTAAAGGCCGGTGAGGGCGATACGATTGCCGTAGGAAACGTGGTGGCAAGTATTGAGGAAGGGTCTGATGTTGCTGCCGCTCCTCAAGCGAGCGCTCCGCCAACCGCCGCTCCGGTAGCTAAACCGCAAGCCAGCGTCAGCGCTCCGGTAAGCGCTCCACCTGAATCTGGTGTGCCTGATGCGTCTTCAAAGGCTTCTGATGGGACGGCGCCCAAGACAACCTATGCTTCGGGTACACCGTCACCGGCAGCCGCGAAGATTCTTGCCCAACATGCCACCGATCCCTCAACCCTTAATGGGACAGGACGCGATGGCCGGGTCACAAAAGATGATGCGCTGCATGCGGTAGCGCTAGGTTCACCGGCAACCACCTCGCCTCCAGCAATAAGTTCAGCGGTTAAAATCCAGTCATCACCGTCTTCATCGTCTGCTCCGGCCGCTGAAGTTCCTGTTCCGGCTTTTCAAAGCCGCAACCAACGGCACGAAAAGCTTTCCAATCTTAGAAAGACCGTCGGCAAGCGCCTGGTTGCTGTAAAGAATGAAACGGCTATGCTAACAACCTTTAATGAGGTTGATATGCAGCCTATCATGGACCTTCGGACCAAATACAAAGACAAATTCAAGGAAAAGTACGGGGTTGGCTTAGGGTTCATGTCTTTCTTTACTAAGGCGGTCTGTGAAGCCTTGAGTGAATATCCTGCTGTTAACGCCATGATCACCGCCGACGAGGTCGTCTATAACGACTACGCCGATGTCGCGATCGCTGTTTCGGCGCCGAAGGGATTGGTCGTTCCAGTGATACGCAATGCCGAAAGTCTGTCATTTGCCCAAATTGAAAAGGCTATCGTTGAACTTGCCGGAAAGGCGCGCGAAAACAAACTGACCATTGAGGAAATGACCGGCGGCACCTTTACAATCACCAACGGTGGTGTCTTTGGGTCAATGCTTTCCACTCCGATCATTAATCCTCCACAGTCGGCCATTCTTGGAATGCACAACATCGTAGAACGAGCTGTTGTGGTCGGTGGCCAGGTTGTCGTTCGTAATATCATGTATGTCGCCCTATCTTATGACCACCGCATCATCGACGGAAGAGAATCTGTGAGCTTTTTGGTTAAAGTAAAGCAGAACCTGGAAGATCCTTCCCGGCTACTGCTTGGTATCTAATCTTATAGTAGTTTAATGAAATACGATGTTGTTATTGTTGGCTCGGGTCCGGGGGGCTATGTTGCCGCTGTTCGCTGTGCCCAGCTGGGCTTAAAGACCGCGGTCGTTGAAAAGTACTCCACTTATGGAGGTACCTGCTTAAATGTTGGGTGCATCCCGTCAAAAAGTTTACTTGATTCAACAGAGCTTTATTACCTCGCGTCCCATACCTTCAGCGCCCATGGCATTGGTGTTGGCGAGCTCAAAATTGATCTTGCGCAAATGATCAAGCGCAAAAATGAGGTTGTAAAACAGACGACTGACGGGATTATTTATCTTTTCAAAAAGAACAAGGTCGACGGCTTTCACGGTACGGGTAGCTTCGTAGACAAGAACCATATCAGAGTTACCGTCGAAGGCGCCAATGAAAAAATCCTTGAAGCTACAAACGTGATCATCGCTACCGGGTCGAAACCATCGACATTGCCTTTTTTACCGCTCGATTATAAGCGTATCATCAGCTCGACCGAAGCGCTTAATCTGACCGAAGTTCCCAAGCACATGGTCATCATTGGTGGTGGAGTGATAGGTCTTGAACTGGGATCTGTTTACGCAAGGCTAGGAGCGAAGATCACCGTCATTGAATACTTTGACACCTTGATCCCGGCATTTGACAAAGGCCTGGGGAAGGAGCTTCAGAGGGTGCTGGGTAAACTTGGTTTCACGTTCATGCTTAATCACAAGGTAACTGGGGCGGTAAACCATGGAGAGGAGGTTACGGTAAGTGCCGAAAGCACGAAGAGTGAAAAGGCCGAGGTCACGGGGGACTATTGTTTGGTCGCAATTGGCCGAACCGCGTTTACCGAGGGATTATGTCTTGAAAATATCGGGCTTAAGCTCGACGAGCGCGGTAAGAAGATCCCGGTCGACGAAAACCTGGAAACTCCTGTAAAAGGCGTCTACGCGATCGGAGACGCTGTTCCACATGCGATGCTCGCGCATAAGGCTGAGGAAGAAGGAGTTATGGTGGCCGAGATCATTGCCGGCCAAAAGTCCCATATAAACTACAACCTCATCCCGAACGTTGTTTATACCTGGCCCGAGGTCGCCAGTGTAGGAAAGACCGAAGAGGAACTCAAACATGAGGCGATTCCTTATAAATCGGGTTCTTTCCCGTTCAAGGCAAGTGCACGCTCAAGGGCCAGCATGGATACCGACGGCTTTGTAAAGGTCCTGGCTCATACCCAGACAGATGAAGTGCTGGGTGTTCACATGATAGGGCCGCGTGCAGCCGATATGATCGCCGAAGCGGTAATGGCTATGGAATTTAGGGCTTCGGCTGAAGATATTGGAATGATAAGTCACGCACACCCGACCTATACCGAAGCAATTAAAGACGCTGCCCTGGCGGCGAGTGCAAACCGGGCGATAAATTTCTGAGTGGCTTCATGGTGGTTCAGGAAAATGTATCCTTACTACTTTATAATACCTTTAGAATACCTGTCTCAGCCCGGTACTTTACAGAAGTGCGCCGTGAAGAAGATCTTGTCGAGCTTTTCGGTGGCATAACGAGGGACTATGCCTTGCTTGTCCTTGGACAGGGAAGCAATGTGCTTTTTACCCGGGATTTTGAAGGGATGGTTGTGCATATAGCTATTCCTTCTGTAGAAGCGCAAATAATAGAGAGGAAGGTCCTGGTCACTGCGGGTGCCGGAGTAGGCTGGAATACTTTAGTCCAATATTGTGTCAACAACGGATACTCTGGCATTGAAAACCTAAGTCTCATCCCGGGAACGACAGGCGCCTCGCCTGTACAAAACATTGGAGCTTATGGGGTTGAGCTTAAAGATGTTTTTCATAGCCTTAGAGCGTATGATCTTAAGAATGGGGCATTCAAAGAGTTTTCAAAGGCGCAGTGTGAGTTTGGCTACCGTACCAGCATTTTTAAAACGCGGGAAAAAGGGCGATATATCATCACTTCAGTATGCCTTGAGCTAACACTCGATCCTGTGATCTATGCTTCTTACGGAACTCTTCGGGCGCAGCTCGAACAGGAGGGGATCACCAAGCCGTCAATCGCCGATATAAGCCGTATCGTAAGCAAGATCAGAGTAGAGAAACTGCCCGATCCGAGCATGATTGGCAATGCGGGCAGTTTTTTCAAAAACCCAATCATTCCGCTGGCCCAACTAGACCAGCTGAAAAATCAGTTTCCGGCGATCATTTTTTTTGAAGCAGGTCCTGGCCTGGTCAAGGTTGCCGCCGGCTGGCTCATTGAATACTGTGGTTTCAAAGGTCTTATCTTTGGCCATACCGGGACCTGGAAGAACCAGGCACTAGTACTTGTAAATTATGGCCAGGCGAGCGGTCAGGAGATCCTTGCTTTTGCACATCAGATCATTTCAAAAGTTAAAGAAACGTTCGGAATTGAACTAGAATCTGAGGTGAATATCTTTTAGAACCAAACTCAATCACCTAAGCGATGTTTGCACTTAAACTCGATGCGTATTCTCCTTGAAACTAAAGTGAGGCAACATTACGATAAAGTTTATAAGGGTTTTGACGTGAATTTGTTCAAAGCTTTGGCTCCGGTGTTTCCAAAGATGATCCTCCGTAAATTTGAGGGCTGTAAAAAGAATGATCTTGTCGAAGTTGATATAGATTTTGGTATAGGTAAGCAGCCATTTTACAGCCAGGTCATTGAAGCAGGTAAGGAGCACCGGGGGTATTACTTTATTGACCAGGGAACCAGGCTTCCCTTCTTTTTAAAATATTGGGAACATAAGCATCGCATCAAGCGCTGTGGTGAAGGGTCGATGATTGTGGACGATATCTATTACAATTCTCCTACAAAAGTGGCCGGGTTCTTAATCTTTCCGTTCATGTGGTTGAGCTTTTATGCTCGTAAAAGCATTTACCGTAGGTATTTTTTTGAAATCGACTAAATACTGTAACGAAAATATCGTTTAACATTAGTAAACAAAAAGTTAAACAAGCCCTTGACGGATGTAAGCTTGCACCGTATCTTTGTTTAACCTTAATAACAGAAAGTTAAACAGCATGACTAAGATCGAATTTAACACACAGGTCCTCCGCCAAACAAGTTCGCTTAAAATGTATGCTCTGAATTTTACAAGGGATACCGAAGACGCAAACGACTTAGTTCAGGACACTGTTTTAAAAGCAATTACTTATTACAACAAGTTTAGGGAAGGAACTAATCTTAAAGGATGGTTATATACCATCATGAAGAATACGTTCATCAACAATTACCGTAGGGTGGTTAAGATAAACAGCTTTATCACCAAGTCAGATGAGATACCTTCGTCTAATCTTCTTTTTAGTTCGACCTCTAATTTGGGGGAAGGCAAGTTTGTTATGAAAGACATCAAAAACGCTCTGGACAAGCTTCCCAACGAATACTTTGTTCCGTTCAATATGTATTTTGAGGGTTTTAAGTACCATGAGATCGCCGAAGATCTAAAGATTCCTATTGGCACGGTAAAGACCCGCATACATGTTGCCCGTAAGATTCTTAAAAGCAATTTAAAAAGCTATGATAAGGCTCCTTCTAAGCCTGCAGAAATGCTTGCAGAGTCGGTAGAAGGCTAATTTTTATTGATCGAGATAGTTATTGATCGAGGTCGTAGTTAACCACCAGAGTAAAGGAATTCCAGACCGAATTCCTTCAAAACTACGTTCAAGAATAGCGGCATCGACGCTATTTCTCTTAAATGGAATCGTGTTTTCGAGCTGGGCAGCTCGAATTCCTTATTTCAAAGAAATTTTCAAATTAAACGATGGACAGCTTGGAACCTTGCTTCTTTGTCTCCCTGTAGGCTCATTAACGATACTACCCCTTGCCGGCTATTTAAGCACTCGTTTTGGCAGCCGGATTACCTCCTACCTCGGAGCTGTTGCTTATGTTCTGTGTCTCCTCGGTATTGCCTTTGCTCCCAACGTTTACCTTTTAGGGATTTCACTGGTTCTAATGGGCGCTAGTGGAAACACCTTGAACATTGCCGAAAATACACAGGGTATTATGGTCGAAACCCTTTATGGCAGGCCCATTTTGAGCTCCTTTCATGGGCTGTTTAGTCTCGGAGGGATGCTCGGTGCTGCTTTCGCAGGTCTAATGATCGCCCGTAATACCCAGCCGCAAACTCACTTTATCTATGTAATCCTTTTTTGCGTGGTCATGGTATTACCCTTTTCTGCGTATTTGATTAGGAACGACGATAAAGCGTCCAGTGATGCACCTCTATTTGTTTGGCCAGACAAGGCACTGCTCAGCTTGGGACTTATCGCCTTATGCGTCATGATGGGGGAAGGAGCAATGGCTGACTGGAGTTCGGTCTATATCCGGCAGTACATCCCTGCTCAAGCGGCTTATGCGGCCACTGGATATACCGCTTTTTCCCTCGCCATGGCACTTGGGAGATTTAGCGGAGACTGGATCACCCTGAAGGCAGGCCCGGTTAAAGTCGTCCTGGTCAGCGGTATGCTGGCATCACTGGGGGTTCTGCTCGCGATCTCTGTCCTGAACATAGTATTTGTGATCATTGGCTTTGCTTTGGTTGGAGTGGGTTTCTCAACTGTTGTTCCCTTAGTTTACAGCTCGGCCGGCCGCTCAAAAGCGATGTCGGCAAGTATGGCCCTTGCAGCAGTAACTACGGTTGGATTTCTTGGCTTCCTCGCCGGGCCTCCCTTAATCGGATTTTCGGCACAGTTATTCACGCTGCGCGGCTCCTTTCTTTTATTATTCGTACTAGCGGCTCTTATCTCTTTTCTAAGCAAAAGCGCCCGCCGTTAAGCGTTGTTTTTAAGATACCAGGCAGCTTCTGACGCTGCGACCCGCCCTGATATAATGGCTGGAGGAACGCCTGGTCCCGGGACAGTTAGCTGCCCTGTGTAAAGGAAATTCCTGACCTGCGATGAGTGCATCTTAGGTTTAAGAAAAGCGGTTTGTTTTAAAGTATTCGCTAAACCGTATGCGTTGCCTTTAAACGAATGATAATCTTCGATGAAATCATTAACCGAATAGCTTCTTTTAAGGACAATAGCCTCTGCAAGACCTTTCTCTCCGGTGGCAGTTTCGACACGTAGCAGCATTCTCTTAAAATACTCTTCTCTTTTCTCTTCAGTGTCTTCAAGACCAGCTGCGATAGGCATCAGGAAAAATAGATTTTCACAACCTGCCGGCGCTACTCCGCTATCGGTGAGGGATGGGCAGCAAACGTAAAATAAAGGGTCCGATGGCCACTGTGGAAGTGTATAGATCTCCTCGGCATGCAGTTGAAAGTCACGGTCGAAAAAGAGATTGTGATGCGTCAAGCCATCTATCCGGCGATTAAAGCCTACGTAATAGATCAAGGCCGAAGGGGACAAAACCCGCTTTTCCCAGTATTTCTCCGAATAATTACGGGCTCCTACGGGTAAAAGCACCTGATCGGTATGCTCATAGTCACTACCGGAGATAAAGAAATCGGCCTCATAGTCGCCTTGGCCGGTTTTGGCTCTAACAGCCTTGCCGTTTACAACTTCAATTGCCGTGACTTCGGCATTTACCTCAAACTCCACACCTTCGGCTGTGCATGTTGAAACCATCGCCTTAACGATGCCATGCATCCCTCCAAGGGGATACCAGGTCCCCAGGGACATATCGGCGAAATTCATCATACTATAAAGAGCCGGGATATGCTCAGGGGTTGAGCCCAGGAACAACACGGGGAATTCCAGAATACTGACCAGCCGCCGGTCCGAAAAGAAATCTCTTACATGACCTGCCATCGACTTGAGAAGCTGAAGCCGGATGCCTTGCACGAGCAGAGTAGGGTTTAAGAATTCAAAGATTGACGTCGAGGGCTTGAAAACATACTCTTTCATACCCGTTTCATACTTGTAACGGGCCAGCGAGAGAAATTCCCTAAGCTTGACAGCGGCTCCTTTCTCAATCGTCTCAAAGAGGTTTTCCAGATTTTCGGTACCTGCCGGAAGATCGATCACCTCGTGTTCAAAGAAAACCCGGTAGGAGGGGTCAAGTCTTACGAGGTTGTAAAAATCGCTGGAGCGCTTGCCGAATAACGCGAAGAAATCATCAAAAACATCGGGCATCCAATACCAGCTTGGACCCATATCGAACTTAAATCCGCCCGATTCCCATATACGGGCCCTTCCGCCTACTTGCTCATTCTTCTCGAGCACCTTTACGTGGTTACCGGCCCGGGCGAGTACAGCTGCCGCTGAGAGGCCCGCGAAACCGGATCCTATGATGACAATGCTCTTGCGTTCGTTCTTGGACAACAATAAAGGTGCTTACAGCTTGATAACCGATGCCCGCTTAAAGTGTTTACTGAAATTATTACCTAGGACCGGTTACCAGGTACACATTTTGTGTCTGGTCAGACATGATAGTACCTTTAAAGGATCGGCTACTCAATTGTAGATATACTGCTATGCTTATCGTGATCCCAATTGTTTTGACTTCGTTCACACAAAAGCCGTCACCCAGCTTGTTGGAGCGTGTCCACCCCCAGTTACTTGAGGCAGTCAATAACTCTCGAATAGCCGATTCCCTGCTTAAGGCATTTGGGAATGTCAAAAATGGCGGCGCTTTAAATACTGCCTTGTTAGGGTACGTTCAAAGCCTTAAAGCTAAGCATGTGTGGAATCCCATCAGCAAGATCAGTTACGTTCGCCATGGGTGCAGTAACCTGAACAAGGCGGTTTCGGTGGAACCGGGGAGTATTGAAGTGCGTTATCTGAGATACGCGATTGAAGTGAATATCCCCTCGGTATTAGGATACTCTGGCCATTTGGACCAGGACAAAGCCGTCCTTTTAAGCTTTATTGAGAATCACTTCTCTGAAGAGCACTTGCTGGTTAAGTACATTTGTCTGCTTCTTCTTCATACTTCACATACGACTCCTTCGGAAATGAAGCTCTGCCGCCAAAAGCTAGTCGGCTAAACCGCGAAGGTGCTCAGGGAAACAAAAGCGGCAACCCGGTTATTGATTTCCCACTCCGTAAGATCTTTGAGCTTTTGGGTTCCAAACCCTTCAACGCAAAATGATGCCATGGCAGACCCATGAATGATCGCTTTTTTCATGGTCTGGAAGCCGAGGTCTCCTGAACGTGCCAGGTAACCGATGAATCCACCTGCAAAAGTATCTCCCGCTCCTGTTGGATCGACGACTTCTTCGAGCGGAAGCGCGGGTGCATAAAACACCTGATCGTTTGAAAACAAGAGTGCTCCATGCTCCCCTTTCTTAATGATCAAAAAGCGCGGACCCATTCCCAGAATCTTCTTCGCAGCTTTAGCCAGTGAATACTCCCCGGACAACTGCCGTGCCTCCTCGTCATTAATTGCTAGCACATCAATTTGACCTAGAACTACGTGCAAATCTTCCATCGCGCTGTTCATCCAAAAATTCATCGTATCCAGGACGATAAGTCTTGGTCTATTCTTCAGACGGCGAATCACCGTGAGCTGAACTTGCGGTGTCAGGTTTCCCAGCATCAAAAAATCACAGTCCTGATAAGACTCGGGTATAACGGGGTCAAAATCAGCAAGCACATTGAGATCGGTAACTAGGGTGTCTCGTGTGTTCATGTCGTTGTGATACCTCCCAGCCCAAAAAAAGGATTTTTCGCCCTCTTTCACCTGCAGACCTTCAAGGTCGATCCCGTGCGCTGTGAAAAGTTCAAGGTCCTTTGAAGGAAAGTCATCACCGATAACGGCGATAATCTTGACATCATCTGTAAAGTAGGATGCAGCAAGGGCGCCATATGTCGCTGAACCGCCTGCTATCTGTTTTGCGTGGCCAAAAGGAGTTTCGAGATCATCGAGTGCAACTGTACCAATGAAGATTAAACTCATTAAGGTGTTTTTCCAAATATTGCATTATTGGCATTTAAAACCTAATATTGCAATCCGATTTTAAAACCTTCCTGAATAGCTCAGCCGGTTAGAGCATTTGACTGTTAATCAGAGGGTCGCTGGTTCGAGTCCAGCTTCAGGAGCTAAGCCCCGCAACTTTACGGGGCTTTTTTAAGTTTTGATCTTTTTAAGAGTAACTGTTTAATAAGAGTAACTGTTTAATAAGCTACCTAAATCTGACAGACTACTTACTGTCACCCATCTGCTTCTCACTATTTCCTCTTGGGTTTATAGTAATGTATTTCTTCCCAATTCCAGGGTGAACTGGGGATATGTCTTTGTTCTTGCAACACGAATTTAGATTTCGGCCTAGCCTATCTTTGGAAAATGGCCTACTGTGCTATTGAAGGTGGAATCAGGTGTTACACTTATTCGTTGACCTTTCACGTTAAAGACTAACTTCGTCCAGAAGAACACGAAGCTCTTCGATTCTTGACCGTGTCGATCCAGTTTTACATTTTACAACCGCCGACGCAAGCATTGATCCTTCATTAAATATTGATTGGTACACTTTCGCATATTCGTCACGGAAACTTACCCACTTTCTTTGAGATTGGATCAATGCCAATTTTTGTCGGGCATCTAACTTTGTGAGGACTTTTTTATATAGGTCATTTAACTCCTTATCTGCTGACTTGTATTGTTGCTCAGAACATTTATTGATTTCAACTTGAGTAGTTGCTTTCGAACAATCGATTTTTGATTGGGAATAAGCTGGTTTCCATAGTATATTAAATGCAAGCCAGACACAGGGTAACAGATAAGATCTTTGAAAAAAACTTTCTACTTTCATGGTGGTTCAGTGAGCCCTTGTTTCAATTGACCAATTATTAGGCCGGCCGACACTAGCATGTATTGTGCAACCGTATTCAATTTGAAGCAAATTACGAGACATAAACCTGCTGTAGAAACTCTTTCAATTCAAGAGGTTTCCTACCCAGCAATTTCTCAAAATCGCTTCTCTGTGTATCGAATTCTCCATTTTTGATAGCCTCACCGAAACCGGCAAAAAACCCGGCACTTTCTTTGGGAAAACCCGCTTGTACAAGCTGATTTATATACGTACTAGCACTAGGCTTATGATATGGGATTTCTTTTTCCTTTATTTCTGAAAGAATTTTGGCAATGTCGCTGAAAGAATAAGCAGTTTGCCCAGTGATGGCATACTCTTTATTCTCATGTCCTGACGAGGTTAAAACCACTGCAGCAGCTTCTGCCATTTCTTTCCTTGATGCGAATGGCGCTTTACCTTCCCCCGCAGGAAAGAAAACACCGGTTTCCCAAACAGACTCTCCTAAAAACAAGGGTATCAGATCACAATAAAGCGTATTATTAAGTGATGTGAAGGTAATCCCTTTTTCTTTCAGGTAATTAATCGTGTCAATGTGGATCTGCGTAACGTAAGGAATGGCTGTATCTTCGAAGCTTTTGATGTCAATGCTCGTGTATACAACGTGTTTTACGCCATTTTCGACCGCTGCGTTGATCACATTTTTATGCTGACTGAGTCTGTCTATCATATCTGATGAAGAAATTAATAGTAGTATGTTAACACCCTGAAGTGCCTCTTTCAAAGAACTATAATCATGATAGTCACCCACTTTTATTTGAATTCCTTTTTCTTTTAAATCAGATGCTTTGCTTTCGTCCCTAACAAAAGCGGCGATAGTACGAGCTGCAATACCTTTATTTAAAAGCGATTGAATGGCAGCTTTTCCCAAATGGCCGGTGGCGCCTGTTATTAAGATCATTTTGAGTTGGCTTTAAGTGAACTATTACCTTTGTTACGCAAAGCAACCAATAACAATTTCAAAAAGTAACTTGTTACCTTTTGGTAACGTTAAGAAAAGTGGTAACCTGAAGGTGACTAATGGAAAAATTTATTGAACAGGCAGCATGCCCGGTCACAGCTACGATGGCCTTGATCGGCGGTAGATGGAAAACCATCATCCTTTATATTTTGTCCAGGCATACTAGGAGATTCGGTGAAATAGCAGCGCGCATGCCAACTATTTCGAGAAAAGTGTTATCTGAACAGTTGAAGGAACTGGAAGGGAATGGATTAATCACCCGCAAGCAATACAAAGAGATCCCGCCGCGAGTGGACTATTCTTTAACTGATTTAGGAAATAGTCTTTCGCCGATATTGAGTGAGTTGGCTGCTTGGGGTAAAGAGAATGTATTGGAACCCCTACGTGGTTAAATTCAAAGTCCGCCGGGCGGCCGGTGTATGGTCACTCTGAATCTTGAATTTTCGACTTCATTATGAAAATCGATAGATGGATACAGCGCAAGTGCTCTTGTAATACCCGTTCCTAAACCTTTGTAAGGCAATACATATTGAGCTAAGGATTGTAAAATGGGGTTTCTTTGTATAGAAATCCCGTTTTTTACATTTTCAATGGTTAAAGCATTGGGTAGCCTTCCCGGGCTATGAATCTCTACCCGGCCAGGATAAACAAAAATTTTAATAGTCGACTGAATGAAGTAGTCTCTATGAATAAGTGCGTTAACGATTAATTCTTCAAACGCTGCATATGGGATTTCCCAGGTAGCCTGACTATTAAACGATTCACCAATGGGCACTTTTCGCATTTTGCGATCGATAAACCCCATTGCCTTTCCAAAAATCGTTTTTAAAGGGCCGTCAATTGGAGGTTCACTGTCTGTATAAGTATTACCATTATTCAGATGATCACTTGCAGATACACATTGAATGGTAAAAAGCGGTTTCAAATACTGCCTCTTTTCCGAAAACAAAAGCAAACCAGTAAGTGTAAGCTCATTCTCTTTTAAAATATTAAGATTTGCCATTGCTGTTTCCTGAGAAATACCAAGATCATCTAGGGACCTATTATATTTAACCTTATAAAATCATTAAACAAGCTTTTGTCTACGTCAGCCGATTGTGACCCCGTTACAAGCATTTAGTTAGCGAACATGACTTTACTGGTTTGAAGGAGCCTTGAAATTTCTTCGTTAGACGTGACCTTGCGTTTATTGGCTCCATTCTTTAGAAAAATAGTTCCATTGCCCATTTAAATCACCGGTTTTATCATTGACACCAATAATTAAAGTACCACCATCGGTGTTGGCAAAAGCAATAATTTCCTGAGCAAGAGAATCAATTACACGAAGCCGTTCCTTAAATTGAACTTTAGAGCTCTCACCCAGTCGAATGACCCTTTCTAGTTCTAGTCTATCCATTATGCAGGGCTAATATAGGTAGCTTGGTATAATGTATCTCTATACAGGATAACGCAGAGTAAACCATATACCAGGCAAAAAAATTTATCCTCCATGCCTATTGCAGTCCTGCTTCAAAGTACTGCTATCACGAAATCCCGAGTTGTGACTGACTACTGCTTTTTGTTGAAATGATGAGAGCTGTAAAGCGCTTTCGTACTAATTTAACATCATGGATAAAACACCTGACGAGTTTATTTTGCGGCTTACCAAGAAGGCATTTGATAAGAACAAACTAAAACCGCCGGCGCAATTAGACACAACACAGAAGCAGGTTCAGCTACAGGAATGGTTTGTGGATCTGGTGGAGATGGGCCGGCCCAGGCTTACGTTGTATGTGTTTATACACCCTGTCATTTTCTCATTGGTAATAGTGCATGCAAAGAACATCGCGCAAGCAATTGAATTGTTTGGGAAACGTTTGTCTGCATTACTTGACAGGCTTGAAATAAAGCCAGAGGTCTATGCAGATAAGATTCCGTCGTCAAATAAGGCCGTGTTATTGCCAACAAACAACGGAAGTATTCTTGGGCGTTGGACAGCTTTAAGATATATGCTCGTATTGTATATAACAGATTACAGAGATGGGCTGGCAGCGCAAAATATTCCTGTAGATCCGGAGGAGCTGTGCAAGGTGATGGAAGATAGAATGGCGGTCTATCCAATATTTTATACCCGTCAAAATATGCTCGACCCTGGCAAAGAAATGGTAAAATACCTGACCACTAAGCCAGAACCAATTAAGCTTGCTCAAGCAATGCTGTATGAGATTACATTAAAGGATGTAGAGCCGCCTATTTCAAGGGTGTTTCAAATCTCTAGACAATCAACATTTTATGATCTGCACCACATTATTCAGGTTATCATGGGTTGGGAGAACAGGCATTTGTTTGAATTCAGGGCAGCTGGAAATGTTATTTACCTGCCTGAGTTGAACGAATTTGATTCTGACTGGGAGGAACTTTACGATACGCAGCCTTTGAATTCCCGAACGATTCTGTTGACTGAATTAATATCTGAACCTGGTGAAAGCTTTACTTACCTGTATGATTTTGGGGATGATTGGGAACATGAACTGACTTTCAAGTGTTACACTGAAGTCCCTGAAAATCAAATACCCCTATGTTCGTCTGGGACAGGAGGGAATGTGCCCGAGGATTCGGGTGGAGCACCTGGATTTTCAGAGATGCTAAATGTGCTTTCTGACCCAAAGCACGACTTATATAAAGAGTATAAATCATGGCTTGGAAGAAGGGACCCGTTCACCTTTAGTCTGATAAAGACAAACCAGAGCCTTAAGAACTTAAAGAGATATACGAAAGAATATGAACGATACTTGCCAAAAACCGTTTGATAGTTGTTTGCGTGTTGATCTTCAATGAGGGGAATCAAATACTAATTACAATGCGTTCGCTGGCAATGAAGCACCCGCTAAAATAGGAGTTCTCAGGTGGCAGCTTGAAGCAAACGAATCTCCTTAAGAATGTCTGCTGAGAGGAACAAAGGAGTAGTTAGGTATTGAATTCACACCAGAAGTTCTTTGGAATCTGTACGTTACAGCTACGAGACTTGTTTTGATTCGTGAAGGGTTTCATTCAAAAGTCGGAAAGGTATCATCTTAATGGTCCAAGGGAAAATAATTGATAGTCATATTGGTTAGTGATTAAGATCGAATAACATGCAGGTTAAATTCAAAATTCTAATACGCTTTGATGAGGACAGAGGCGGGAATCTGTAAGACATCATTTAACTTTCGTATCATCGCCAGGCTCAATTTTCTTTTGCCTGTTAAAATTTCAGACTTACGAGAACGGTAGCCGAGTAACCTTCCTAACTCTTTTTCTGAAAGTCCCATCTGATCTAATCTGAATTTTATTGCTTCGAGTGGTAGTGGGGTTGGAATAGGATAATGCTGGAGCTCATATTCCTCTACAAGGATGCTTAGGACTTCAATTTCATCTGATTCGGCAGAATCTATTGCAATATCACCTTGCAATAAATCATAAATATGAGTCAATGCTGCCTCATATTGGCCTTCGGTTTTAATAGGTTTTAACATAGCGTATGGTTTTAGCATTTATAGTGTCATATTGTCTGTGGGTGCCAAACCACACGATAAAAATTAATTTTAACCTGTACTCGATATCAACGATTAACCTGTATGTGTTACCATTTATGTTGAAAACGACTCGCTTAGAGTTTAGAGTGGATGCGCTTTTATAACTAAGATTCAACTGACCAATGCAACTCTGCTAGGAGCCTAGGAAGCGCATTATTCCATTTGGAGAGGCCCTAAAAGCCTCTCCGGAATGAAAGAATAATGTGGACCTTGACTTCTCTACCAAAAGTTGCCAAGATGAACCATATTACCTCAGATCAAAGGTATGCCATATCGACTATGTTGAAACAAGGTTTTTCACAGACTGTAATCGCCCGGACTATTGGAAAACATAAGTCTGTCGTCAGCCGTGAAATCTCCCGTAACTGCGATCAGCGAAATGGAGAATACCATCATGATCAGGCCGAGCGGAAATGTATGACCCGACTCTTTTCAAAGCCGAAAAAAACGCGCTTTACCCCTGAAGTCCAGAATTACGTCACCGGCCTGCTGCTTGAACAGTATAGTCCCGAGCAGATCGTCGGTGAGGCAAAGCTCCAGGAGCATGACTGCGTCTCTCATGAGCGCATTTATCAGTACGTGTGGAAGGATAAAAAGCAGGGCGGCGCGCTTTACCTCCAGCTCCGAACGGTCGGAAAGCGGTACCGAAAAAGAGGCGCTGCAAAGGATAGACGGGGTTGTATCGCCCGACGGGGTAGGTATTGCTGAGCGGCCCGCAGTGGTCGAGGAGAGGATTCGTGTTGGGGATTTGGAGATCGACACCGTCATCGGCAAGAATCACAAAGGGGCTATCATCACCACTCGCGACCGGGCAAGCGGGATGCTCAAAATGGTCAAAGTCCAGAGCCGCGATTCGAAGATCCTCGCTAAAGAAACCATCCGTGCCCTCGAGAGCTGGAAGCCGTACCTAAAAACAATGACATCTGATAACGGAAAGGAATTTGCCCTGCATCGAACGAAATATTTCCATCCCCCTCATTGACCAATATTAGGATCAGGAAAGTCATGATCAATTACCGGATTCTCCGAGGAATGAGTATTTTGTGCAGTAATACTGTGCTCGGTATTATTTGCGCATTGCTGGTTAAGACATTACCTAAAACGTAAATGAACCAAAAGAATAAAGACCTGATCTGGACTGACATTCTTCGACAATATAACCGGGTATTCAAAGAATCAGGTGCGGCTATTCTAAATTATTTGTTTAACAGCCACTTTAATTAGAATGAGAATCTTAAAAGTTGCCCGAATAATATTTTGCTTGCTTGTATCCTTATCCAGGACAGTCTCTGCTCAAAAACTTACCCGCGTCGTTATCGCCGGTTTGAACCATGACCATGTCCATGGCATACTAAAGCAGTATAGCAAAGGAATAATTACCATTGTTGGAATTGCTGAACCCGATAAGATTCTACAAAAAAAGTATGCTTCGCTTTATCATTTGCCAGACTCTTTGTTTTTCTCTGACCTTAAAACAGCAGTAGTTGAGAAAAAACCAGATGCAGTACTGGGTTATAATGCGGTAGCCATGCATCTTGATATTGTTCGTATCTGTGCTCCTCTGGGAATTCCTGTCATGGTCGAAAAACCGCTCACAGCAACCCTTGACCAGGCAAAACAGATTGAAATACTTGCCAACAGATACCACATCCTGGTTCTAACAAATTATGAGACCACCTGGTATGCATCCTTCAAGGATCTATATGAAACTGTCTTAGCCGATAGCATTGGCAGGATCAAAAAAATGGTCGTTCATGATGGACATCAGGGACCAAAGGAGATCGGTTGCAGTCCTGAATTTCTCAATTGGTTAACAAGTCCAAAATTAAACGGAGCAGGTGCCCTGAATGATTTTGGCTGTTATGGGGCAGATCTTATGACCTGGCTGATGAAAGGCCGCAAGCCAATTGCAGTGACAGCGGTCACACGACACTATAAACCTGCCATTTATCCTCTGGTAGACGATGATGCAACGGTGCTGATTGAGTATCCAGAGGCTCTAGGTCAGATTGAAGCTTCGTGGAACTGGCCCTTCGGCATAAAGGACTTTGAAGTTTTTGGTGAAAAAGGGTACCTGCATGCCCTTGATAACAGCAGCATACATAAAAGAATGCGGGAAAATATCACAAGTGACAGGAGTGCAAAACCACTGCCCGTTGAAATCAGCGACCCAATTCTTTATCTGAGGGCAGTTCTCCGCCATGAGTTGCCTGCGACCGGAGATCAGTCTTCTTTAGAGTATAATATGATAGTGATGGAAATACTCGATGCGGCCAAAAGGTCTGCAGCCACAGGTAAAAGAATCGTCCTATAGTAAAGGCACAATAGCTGTATCGTTAAAATGCTCAACAAAACTACTGTACTCATTGTCGGTGCCGGGCCAACAGGTTTGCCCTTAGCACTCCAGCTGATCAGGTGTCAGATACTTCCGGTAGTAACCACTACTGATATTTAACAACCCTCGGGCCCGCAGAATTTGGCTTCGGTCGTTTAACTTTCTTCTTCCGCCTCTTTACCTTCATTTTCTTCTTCAGCAGCCACTTTCTCAAGAACCTGTTGAAAAACTGAGCTTGGCTGAGCACCGGATACTGCGTATTTCTGATTGAAAACAAAAAAGGGTACGCCTTGAACACCCAATTTGGCAGCAAGGTCCTGGTCGGCTGAAACTTCGGCCTTAAACATCTCACCAGATAGCATAGTCGTGACTTTTTCTGGAGGGAGGCCTGAGTGCTCACCAATTGAAACAAGGGTGTTCAGATCCCCTATATTTTGGCCCTTAGTAAAGTATGCTTCTAAGAGCAGCTCTTTCGCCTGGTTTTGCACTCCGTATTCTAAGGCAAGATGTAGAAGACGGTGGGCGTCCATGGTATTGGCCATAATGGCAATATCAAACTTAAAATTTAGACCTACTTCACTGGCCGCTTCTGTTACGTGTTCTTCCATTTGTTTTGCCTGAGTGAGGGATATTCCTTTTCGCTCAGCGAGATGCTGATACAGTTGGTGGCCCTGAACTGGTTCTAATGAAGGATCAAGCTGGAAACTATGCCATACAATGTTGACATCTTTTCTCCAGGGAAATGACTCAATTGCGTTTTCAAATTTGCGTTTTCCAATGTAACAGAATGGGCAAACCACATCAGACCATATATCGACTTGCATAATTCATATATTATTGGGGTAAATTAAAAGAAAGGAGTGTGTCCCGAAAAGGAAAGCACCGTAATGTTTTCTGAGCGGCAGTAAAGATGGAGGTAGGCCCTCCGAAGTCGTAGTTGAGAATACGACTTCAAACCGCCTTTAAGTGCTATGGTAAAGAGCCATGGTATTGAGCGTAGAAGGAAAGGGCATTGTAAAATGTCAGGTAAGTGTTAAAAAGGTGAGCAAAAGCGAACGGTCGATGAAGTACGGATCTGTGAGCAGCTCCGAGGGAAGTTCCCGGGGTTGACTCGACTAAAAAGCGCCCTTACATCGCTGTAGGTCAGTTGCTAACGCTGAGTATCAGAATATTTAATTGTCAGGCGTTAGAGGCAGTGCCATTAGGGCCTACAAGTTAAAATTCTTGAGGTTATCATTAAAGACTCAGAAGATCTATAAAGTATCACTCCCAATGGATGAAACACACCGGTGACCACCAAAAGTTAAAAGTAAACTGGCTTGAGCACTATAATAAAAAATTGAGGCGCTAATGAATGATTTCTAACTCCAGCCGTGGCGCCTTTTGTCCTTTATTTTAAATTACCCCCTCTTAGGGAATGTTGCAATTAAACTTTTTGGGTTAGTTTTACGTTACTACACAATAAAGCTATTTGTAGAAAAAGGCACAATGAAAGCTCCAATGCAAGAAACCGTCCGGAAAGTACTTTCAGAAAGAGAATCTGCCAGAGTCCTCACTTCCGCCGTAATTCGTGAGGGCCACAACCGAAATCAACCCATCAAAGTTCAGCTTCCTGATGGTGGAGGATCTTTTATCCTTAAAAGAGTCAAATTGAAATAAGTGAACCTTGCCCTAGGGTTCATTGTATTATTTCTGATTGCTCTTCCCGGAATCGTTTTTAGAGTAACCTACCTTTCCAGCCCCTACTCTCGTCGCAAGATCAATACTACTGCAATTGATGAGATTTTTAGCTCCTTGATTCCTGCTTTCGCGGTTCATTCAGTGTGCCTCCTCCTCCTCATCTACTGCGGTCACCGAAAAATACAGTTCAATTTTCTCTTTACTCTCCTAACCGGAAACAACTCCCGGAGCCTTGATATTGATGCTATTAATAATTTTCTGCCCGGATTTGTGACTTATCTGGTAGTTAACGTAATAATCAACTTCTTTATAGCATGGATCGCTCGCTTAATCGTCATCAAATATCGCCTAGATAAGTTGTTTCCCATTCTCAGAATTTATAATCACTGGTATAATATCTTAAAACCCAATGCTCAGGTTAGCGTCTGGTTGGACCTACTTGTAAGCACCCAAGACGGGGATATGCTATATAGGGGCTTTCTCGATGAATTTTATCTTGATCAAGGAAATATCGAAGAACTGCATTTGACTCGAGTTCGACGGAGAAAACTGTCTCTTGAGGGTGTTTATGCGGCTGCAGAATCTGGCCAGGATTTTTCGGAACGCGAATCAAGCACCTTTGATTCCAGGTACTATTTTATTGAAGGTGAGCAATTTGTCATTAAGTACGCTGAAGTAAAGAACATCAATATCACGTACTATTCTTTAGAACCCGACCCAGAAAAAAGCATTTGAAATGGAATTGAGACGAAATGCGTTATATTAAAGAAGGGGTCGCCTCACTTTTAGATTACCCCAATAAGTTATGTCAATTTATTCTCCCGGCCACATCGGAGGCCATTTATATTCACGAGCAATTGCTCGTACTACTTCATGAATTAACTGGTATCCATTGTGAGAATTCGACATGACAACTACACCTCTTCCAATTTTAGCGAAGGATATTGCATAACATACAAAACCTGCGTTTCCGCCGCTATGCCGAAAGCGAAAAGCTTCTCCTTCACCATCAACACCAAAACCCAAACCTCCTGCATTAGGAGCTGTTGTAAATATGTTTTGTACACTTGACTGTTCTAATATTCCGGCTGTCAAATTACCACGATAAGAGTTGCCTATATTGAGCATGAAACGAGCATAATCTGAAGGCGTTATCCATAGTCCTGCGGCAGCTTGTTCAGGGTAAATATGATATCCACCATCAACTAATTCACCATTTTGTTGATACGCCTTTGATGCATGGATAGCCATATTATCAGGAAGATTAAGTGAGAAAATACTTTGTGCTAAACCTATATGTTGTAAAACATTTTCATTCATATATTTTGGGAAAGATTCGTCTGTAACATCTTCAAGGAGCAATTGAAGAATAGTATAGCCCCCTCCGGAATAATCTTCCCTTGTTCCTGGTTGCACTATTACACGTACAGGTTTAGAATTTGCCGGGGGTGTTCCATTAAGTATTTGAGGTAGAGTAGGAACTGCATCGTTTGGATTATATCCATTAAAACCGGATACTGATAAACCTGCTGTATGATTTAAAATTCTTCTGACGGTAACTTTTTCTTTTACTGTAAAGTCGTTATTGGGCAGTTTCCAAGTATGAAGTTTTAAATTTATGTCTTCATCTAGGGACAACAATTTTTTTTCAATTAATGTAAAAATCCCTACACTTGTTACTGGTTTTGACATAGAAGCAGCTTGAAATATTGTTGCTGTATCTACCTTTATGGACAAATTCTTATCACTTAGCCCATATCCACGTGCCCCTATAATAATTCCTTGGTCAAAAACTGCTATACTCAACCCCCGAACCTCTAACTGTGCCATACGGGAAACTATAGATTGGTTCACTCCGCTGTCAATACCTGATTTAGATATAGGAATAATATTACTCTCTATGTGACTAATTAAAACACGTTCTGTTTTTCCTCCAATAGATTGAGTTGAAGAACAAGACGTGACACATAGTGATGCTACCATCCACATAAAATGGAAATATTTTATTTTGTAATTTGCTAAATGCAAAATCATATTAGGTTCAAATACAGATCAGGGATAGACATTGCATTAAAAATAGACATAGGCGACCACTTTCAGAGACCAAAGGAATTGTTTCTAAAATTACTGCAAGAGTAAAGAGGTATTCCGTTTCGATTTCTATGATCTAAGCAACTAATCTGGAATAATTTTTTTCGAATGGGCTGTTCTGATTTACGCAAGCAAAAATTCTCAAAATCAGTTTATTTCTGATGGCATTTAGGGTGCTCATTTTATTCTTTCTTTCATCAACAGTTTTTCTATGGTAGTAAACTTTTATTACTTC
>JAABUX010000121.1_pt1 | contig 134257 bp, 136 predicted proteins | sample 5561851 | NCBI WGS metagenome assembly JAABUX01 (sample SAMN10711883, study PRJNA513361) | rock metagenome | isolation source: Antarctica rocks | place: Antarctica: Victoria Land, Richard Nunatak red sandstone | collected 2016-01-03
GTCAACGAGCAGAGCTTGGCCGGGCGTGAATGTGGTGTCTGGGATTGCGGTCTGCACTGCCATATGAAGGGTTCCTTTCGAGAATGTGGAGAAATCGAGTCATTGTGATGACCAGAGCAGCAAGCATATTTATGACGGAACAAGTCTGCACAATGAACGAGCGAATGCGAGGCGGTCGGTAAGAAACGGTGTCAATGAGCGGTGCCATAGGTGACTGCCCTTAGGCTCCGAGAACTACCGCGAGCTTGCCTGCAGTCTCTTCCAGTTTTCCGGCAACGCCAGCTCCACCGCCGAAGATCATCTGCGTGAGGCTTGGTATGAAGAGCATGTTTAGATCGAACGCGAGAAACACCATTACGCACGGAATGAGGTTGGTGAGCCACATCGCCATGGAATAGTTGTTGTTGAACGTCTGCTGAATGAAACCGTTCATGAAGCCCTCCCACACGAAAATGAACGCTGTGGCTACGGCTCGAATCATTGCAAGGCTGAGGAGTACGTCGACGAATTGGAAGAATTTCCCGCGCAGCGTACGGGTCATGTAGAGCGGAATGAAGATCGGTCCGAATAGGGCAGTGACACCGTAGAGGATAAAGCCGCTGACATTGACGAGGAAGAGGATTGCCTGCGCTAAGCCGAGAAGAATCTGCACTAGCAGGTAGCAAAGGATCTCGATCGGCGCGGTGATGCTTGGTGCGCCAGTCTGTGAGCCCGCCGTCGAAAGCAGTTGTTGCAAATTTGACAGCGAGTTCTGGTCGATGGCCGTCACGATGGATTGCGCAAACGCTGAAAACAGGTGATTAAACCCATAGCTGACGCCTGGCAGTGGATTCGACCAATAGCTTTCGAGTAGCAGGCAGAAAATCAAGCGCAAGAGGAAGCGGACGAGATCGCCAATGTGCATGGGCTGGCGGTGCAGAGTGAGCGCCATCGTGGAGATATTCATCTCCACAACCATGCCCACCAGGACAAACACAGATACAAAGCTCAACTCCGTGAGGCCCAGCTGAGTCAACGCATTGCCGTTCTGCGTCGTGAGGTTGGCAAGATTCGTTGTGAACTGCGTAACCCAGTCAACCGCGCCTGGGGGAACCGCGAAGGCAGCCAGAGATGACGAGATCGTGGCGACTGAGTTGACCATGGAAAGATTCCTTATCGTGTGATCGTCCCCGTTTAAGGGATGTACTTGTTACTGTTTGAGCCTCCACCAATGGCGGAGCTATGCTTTTTCTTGTTCGCCTCGACCTGCTTCCAGAACTCGGCGTCGTGTCTTTTCTGTTCTTCGGTTGCCTTTTGCTGCTGTTGCAAGATGGCTGCGGCTTTCGCGGCGTCGGCTGCTGCCTGCTCGTTCACATGGTTTTGGTGAACGAGCAGGGCTCCAATCGCAGTCAGCGCAGCAAGAATGCCAAGTAAAATCTTCGTGTTAATCGCCTTGAGCATCTGCTACTCCTTTGTGTGGGTTACGGGATAAATGAGTTGGAGTCGGACCCGCCTCCTACGAACGTTGGGTTCGCCTTTTGCTGCTGTCGCACATAGGCCCATGTGTTTAGGTCTTGTGCGGCAGCGTTGCGTTGCTGCATGTTCTGGATCGCCATTTGCTGCGCGAGACAGGCGTGGATGACGCCCTGCGACTGCAACTCCTGTAGATGCTGGGCTTGGGAAGCGTTGAGCAGGTTGAGTTGTTGCACTTCCGTGTTGGTGCCGTCGTTGCCGTCGAGCTGCTGGGCCTGTAGGTCCTGCTGCGCGGTGGCGTTGCCATCGCGGGCGGCGCGGTACGCACCGACTGCATTGATGCAATCGGGCGAGGCGGCGTCCGAAGCCTCGATCAGGGCCAATTGCGACCGCTGAGCGCTGCCTTGGGGCTGTCCAGCAAGGTAGGCTGAAGTGCTGCTGCTCATCGGCACCGACGCACTCGTCCACGCCATCTTTGCGGCTGTGGGCGAGTTCGTGTTGAGGGCTGTGTTCATCCCGTCGGTCTCACCGAACAGGTTGTGAACGTCGACGTGTTCCATCTGATTTAGTGCGGTTTGCCACTGGGTTTTCAGAGAGAAGTGGGTGAGGTTGTTCTTGAGCATGTTGTACTGCGTCTCCATCTGGGTGAGCTGGGAGACGAGCGAAGCATAGCTCGTGGGATCGAAGACGATATCGCCTAGACCGAAGAGAGCGAAGCTGGGGGTCGCGGTTACGGTCGCCAGAACGCCTCCAATCATAAGTTTGCGGCGAGTGCTTTTGTTGATCTTCATGGTCCTCCGATGTCGATCGGCAGCGGTTAGAGGGATGAGTCTACGCGGTGCTCTGCATAGGAAGGAATGAGGATGTCACGCCCAATGTAGACACGGGCGCGTGACCCTTCTTTCAGCGTGATGACGGGCAGGCGGTTGAGGAAGTGGTTCAGAACCTGTTCCCCCTCCTGGCTGGTCTGCGCTGAAATGCCGTTGCGAATCTGGATTGAAGAATCGAGCACGGTGCCGCTGTTCCCGATTTGTGCGAGTCCGCCCAAGCCGCCGAGTGCCGCCGCCGCTCCGAAGGCTGTGAGGTAGCCATGGTTGACGTTCGTGGCTAGGCCGGTCGTCCCGATCGGATCGAGGCCGATGTACTTGTCGAGGTCAAGGGAGAACCCATCCGGGCAGACGGCGCGGTGAAAGGAGACGAAGAGCTTACGCTGCTGGCCCCCACCAACGCTGCTGACATCACCGATCAGCCTGGTCCCTTGTGGCATGAGGAGCTGCTGATGATCGTGGGAGTAATAGTCGGTCGTCAGCATAACGAGAATCGGGCCGGCGAAGCCGCCGTCGATGTGGTTCGTGACGACGCCTTCAAGAACCGTGCCCTCGAAAACGCGGTAGAGCCTGCCCTGATATTCGTCAAAGTCGTACGCCGCCATCGGGTTCGCTTTCGCTGCGGTCCTCGCGCTCTGCTCTGGAGTAGGTTGCAAGTTGCCTTGATGCGAGGGAGTCGCGTTGCCCGCAAGATCGTTCCCCTGCTCCGTCGTGGTTGCAGAAGGGCGTTCGGCATCGACCTTCGCCGCTTCGGAGCCGTTCCCGTGCGCGAAGTCGATCGCTACGGTGTCGCTGTTGACGGCTTCCTGGTGCTGCTTTTCTCTGTCCAATGCCTTCTGCTTGGCTGCGGCGTTGGCCTGAGAGGCGGTAGAAGTACGCTGCGGCGCATTCGGGCTGTTGCCGTAGATGGCCTGCCGCTGAGCCGGGGTCATGGGCGCAGCGTTCGGTGATTCAGGGCCGGGGACGGCACCCTGAGCTTGAAGCGCTGCCATTTGCTCGGCGAGCTGCTGCTGCCGGGCGCGGTCCTCAGAGTCTTGCCGTGCCTGATTGTTCTGCTGGGTCTCGAAGCTGCTTACCTGTTGAGGATTCGCTACAGCGGGTCGGCCGGGAAGACTGCTCTTGGGGGCGTCTTTCTTGCTGCCAGAGAGCAAGCCTGCAAGATTGCTGATGCCGATGAGAAGCACGATCCCTACCAGCACCAGCACCAGGGGAGTCTTCTTCCTCATCGGTCCGGTCACTTCGGGCTGGGCTGGGACGGTTGCGGGATTGTCGTTGATCTCTGGCATGGCTACTTTCTTTCCCCTTCGCGATGGAAGTCGACCCTCTGCTTGCCAATCGCGAGATAGCCGACGAGCACTGTCTTCGGGATGGTGTAGAGGCCGTTCGCGAAGTCGAAATTGATCAGCGAGCCCTTGCCGTCCTTCAACTCATAGAGAGCTGGTGTCTCTTGAAACTGCCCACGCAGGTAGGTGAACTTGTCGTCCCGCCAAATCTGCTGGAGGCCCAACGCCGCGGCTTTCTTCTTGTCCCACGCGTAATCGAAGTGGAGTTGGCCGGGGTACCGGCTACGATACTGCTCGGCCTCGGTCGCCGCAGCCTTCTCGTCGGTCGCTGCCTTTGCCCTCGCCGCAGTCGCTTCCAACTTCACCTTGTCCAACTCGGCGGCTGGCACAAATACCGGCATCTGCGCCAGCTTGTCCTTTCCGGCCTGATCGCCGGGAGTGATGAATACTTTGGAATCGAAGTGAGGATCTCCATCTCCCGAAATCTCGCGGAGTTGCAGGGTGTACTCGTTGCCGTGGTCCGAGACAATATGAACATCGGTGGTGCTGTTGGCCAGCTTGGGCTTGATCGAGATAAACCGGCTGGCGACATGGCCGCCGTCGAACACCCAATCGACCGTATCGCCGCCAAACACGGTAGCGACCTTCTCCTCGGGCGGAAGCATGATGAGGGTTGATTGCAGTAAGCCGGCGCGGATTACGGGCGGGGTCTCGGTCTCTCGGACCACAACTGTTCGCGGTGCGTTCGGAAGCAGGTGATGGTCGTCGGACGGCGCGGCAAAGCCTTTGGCCGTTGTCGCGCCAAGCGCAATGATTAGGACAGAAGACGCGAAACGATGTGTGTTCATGACTGGTCCTTTTGGGTTTGGATTGTGTGGGGTCATGCCGTCTCTCCTTGGGCAAACCGCTCGATGCCCTCGTGGAGGCCGTACTTCTCGACCAGCTTTGCCCGGCGCACTCTGTCTTTGGGCTTCGTCGAAAATTTGGCATAGCTCCGGCTATCCAGGTTCAGGGTGACGACCTTGGTCAGCCCGTCGCGCCGCATGTACAGACCTTCGCGCTCCCGCAAGCTCTCGAAGAGGTTGAGTTGCTGGTCGGTCATCTTGAACAATTCACCGTATCTCGCGCGGTTGAACGTGGCATCGGGTAGAAACAGGAAAGACGTGCAGGAGTTCACGATCGAATCGGCGTTTTCGCCCAGGTCGTCGGCGGACTGCCCGATCAAGGTCACGCCGCCGAGATTCTTTCGAACTGTCTTGATGGAAGCCAACGCTCCTTCGAGCAGCTGCTTGTTCTTCATCGAGGAAAAGATCTCCTCGATGAGGACATGCTTCGGTACGCCCAGAGTGGCAGGGTCAAAGAGAACGTCGTCGATCCGCCGTAGCAACCAGACCATCAAAGGCTCGATCAAGTCGGCGTACTGTTTGGTGTTTACGCCTTGGAAGTCGAAACATTGCAGGCGGGAGAGCGAAAGCGAATCCTCTACATTGTCGAAGACGGCGTTGTAAATACCCTTGCCAACCCACTTCGAGAGATAGCGGTCGAGCTTTTTGGGCAGGTAGATGTTGGAAAGGCGGCGATTTTCCCGCTCAAGCAGGTACATATCCTGCACGGCCTTAAACACCACTTCGTCGTCTTCAGGCTCCAGTGCCGCGCCGCCATTGCTGAGTAGGAGCTTGACGAAGCTGTAAAGGAATTTGATGTTGCTTTCGGTCGGCTCCAGAGCGAAAGGGTTGACGCGCGGTCCGTCCTTGCCGACGCGATCGACCTTGCCGCCGTACAGCTCGACCACGCTCTCATAGCTGCCGCCCACGTCGAAGATGAAGGTGAAGCCGCCATACTTCTGCTCATGGGCGATCGCTAGATTGCCGTGCACGGATTTGCCGGTCCCGGTCGGGCCGATGATGAGTTGCACTCGAACGCCGTTGACATAGCCGTCCTGAAAGAAGGGCGTTCCGGTCCTGGTTTCAAAGACGTTCAGGTACTCCGCGTCGAGGTCTTCGGAGTGCTGGTGTCCAAGGTGAGGAGCGTAGACGAAGGAAAGCCGGGCATGGTGATCTTCCGAGAGCCACATTGGGAAGACGTTGAACTTGGCGTTGCCTGGGAAGATTGCATAAAAAGCCGAGAGGTTGCCGACACTCTCTTCCATCGCTTGGGCGCGTGCGTCCACGAACGCGCGATGCACGGCGGGAATAGCCTGTCGAAGCTGGTCGGCGTTCTTGGCCGCAAGCAGAACCCGCAATGAATACTCGCCATGGGCCTTCTTGTCGAGCGCGCGGATGACGTCGCTGAGGTCGTCCACGCCCTTGTCGGCTGCCCGACCGCCAGCCGTCTTGTCCATCGAAGCGAAGTCGCGCCCGCTCATCAGCCGGTTCGCTACGCCAACCTTGAAGAAAGACGTAAACTTCTCCTGATTATCGACTTCCTTGCGGGCTGCTGACGCCGACTTGGGCCGCCACGTCGAACAAACAACGGTGTCGCAATCGAGTCCGAGCAGCCCGGAGAAAAGGCACGGCCTCGAAGACTCGGGCGTCGTCACCAGCGAGAACATCTGGACGTGCCGCTTCCCAACTTGCAGTTGGTCATTATGGAAGCCGACAGGACTATTGACAATTTGGCGGTCCACGCCCGTGTCGTGACGGAGTTGGTCGTCTCCGGCCCATTCCTCAAGGTTGAAGAGATAGGAAAAGAACTGGAACGTCTGGTTCTTGTCGAGTTGCTGGAGGCCGATGGTGTTGCCGAGATTAGAAAGCAGGATAGTGGCTGTCTTCTCAAGATCGGTCAGCATCCGCGAGTTCTCGCCAGCCTGTTCCTTGGGCTTGCGCTGGAACGGGTTTGCTGTGCCTGGCTCCATGGTGAGGCACCAGAAAAGGTCGATGCGGCGGAAGGCCGCCTTCTCTTCGAGGAACGCCAGCCGGTCTCGCACGAAGCCCTCGGTAGCGGCATTGCCGTAGGTATCCTGACGGGGCAGATCGAAGCCGGACATCACTCGCGCGTACTGATGGAGGCATGATCCCTCGGGTAGTCCGCGTAGAGAGCCCTCGATGCCGCGCACACGCGCCTCAAGTTCCTGATCGGTCAAGCCTTCTTCGTCGATCCCTTGGAGTGAGAGGAGGCGGCCATAACCGCCCCCCTTCAAAGCGAAGGTGCTGGGTCCAACGAATCGAGCGATGGGAACGATGCCGGCTGCGGAACCGGCAGTCACTAGCCATTGCAGGTGTTTGTGGTCAGTCTTTGCGCGGGTCATAGTAGTTGTGTTGGCTCCAGGAAAGTGAATAGAGTTGGAACATCTTGGGGTGCTTCCGGACGATGAGCCAAGCACCGAAGGCCAGCGTTGGGAAGCTCAGGATGGCAAACAAACGGAAGCCGACGATGAAAGCCGTCACCGAGACGAAGACGATGATCATCCAAGTTCCCAACTCAAGACCGAGCTTGGCTCTTGGGCGGTTCAGCGCCTGATTGATCGGTAACGGCTCTCCCCGTTTGGTCATGGTCATCGCCTACTGCTGCTGTCCGGTGAGAGAGCCGATCCAGCCTGCGCCCCAACCAAGAACGCCGGCACCGAACAGCGCGCCGAACAAACCGGGGATTGCATCCTGGAATCGACCGCTCATCATCCGAATGCCGGCGAAGATCAAGCCGCCGAAGCAGATGATCGCGCCAGCGTAGAGGGCGAAGGTCTTGAACGAGCTCATCACGCCCTGAGCGCCAGTGAAATCAATCGTGCCCTGGGCATGAGCGATGCTGGCGAAGGTGAGAGCGAAAAGGGTTGGCGCCGCTACGTGGGTAGCGCGAGCCAAGTTTCGCTTCGTAAGCGGAAAGGACCTCCAAGCGGAGCAGCTGATCCGTCGCCGCATCGCCCGGGTTCCACGGTTGATTGCCTGCATGTTTGCACCTCCATCCGACTTTCGTTCGTCGGGTATGGCGCAAACGTATGGCGGGTGGTTCGGGAAGTCCAATGACTTTTATTCCGAGGATCATTCCCAACTGGAATGTTCAACTCGCGAATTCGTTCTGGCACCCGAAGATCAGTCTAGATGGTACCCATGTACTCTCTCGGATTCGCCCGGTCCGGGGCGAAGCAGACTGGCTTCGATATTCGTTTTCACGGAGAAGCAACAGTTGAAGCTACTTCCATCTGTGAGGTCGATCTGCAGTTCGTTTCCATCGCCGGTGTCTTTATAGATACGAAGCGTTTTGATCGTCTTCCCCGCGACTTCAGGGCACTCAACGAAATCTTCCGTCATTGTTTACCTCAGGGCGGGCATTCGCATCGGATGCGAAGCCCAAACCCGCCGCTTGGGAATGGGTGTCTGCGCCGGTAGAACTCAAGAGGAAGGCCGTTTGCAGGAGTTAGAGTTGATCGGGCCCATTATTGCGCAAAGACTATCGGATTTCGATTAAATTCGTTTCGTTCCCATGTGTACCCGACCGGCAAAGCTCCTTGAACTGATCACAAACAAAATACCACACTCATCGTGTGTAGACTCATAGTGGTCAGAGCCGAACGATAAAGGGGTGTCTCTTTCCCCGATTACATCGTGTTTCGGCTCTCGCCTTCGCCAGTTGCGAGAGGAGCGCGGACTATCGCAGGAGGCTCTCGCGGAGCGGGCCGAGTTGCACCGAAACTATGTGGGCGGCGTCGAGCGGGGCGAGCGCAACGTCGGGTTGGAAAACATCGTGAAGTTAGCTAGCGCACTCACGGTTCCACCTGGCGATCTGTTCAGCGGATTCACTAAGGAACGGGTCGCCTTCGACAAATCCAAGGGATACTTGTGGTGATACTTTGGATCGTTATCCGGTGCTAGCAGGTGCAAGCGCCAGCAATAGGCTAGAAGGCCATAAACCCCATAGAATGAACACATATGCGGCTCTATGCTTGGCTTTGCAATTCGGTGCAACTGTGGAAAAAGAGGACTCAAAATCCGCCGAGGGCAACCTCATGGGGGTTCGATTCCCCCTCCCGGCACCAATATAATCAATAACTTGCGAAACCAGCGCATCTTCGGATGCGTTTTCCTGTGCCCAAACTGTGCCCAAAATGAGCATCATTGCTATTCTTCATTGGTCCGAACCTTTTTAAGTTGGGGATGCGTCTGTGACCCAGGTTGTTATCGAGAATCCAATCCTGAACTCACCATTTGAGGAACCGTCGCGTCACTTCCGCTTCGACGAAGAGAACAGCATTACCAATGAGATCGATTCTGGCCGACGACTAAGCACGGCCATCGTTCCCGTTGCGCGTGCGCGTGCCCGTAGGAATGACCCTCAGCAGATGCTGCCCGGTGACTTTTCGCAAGGCCGTGCCGAACCCAACAAACTAGTCAACGATATCCGCTTGCACGTTGGACGTTGGCGCCAAGGTGGGTATAGCGGGGTAACAGCCACGACGCGCCGTTTACTCGACTATTGGCGGGACCCCGCGCGTGACCGGAGGTTGTTCTTCTGCCAGATTGAAGCTCTCGAAACTGCAATCTATCTCCTTGAGGTTTCCAAGAAGTTCACTCCTCATTTACAGAACGAGCTCCGCGACATCGCCGAAGCTGCCAACCCCGGTCTGCGTCGTGAAGCCTTCAAGATGGCTACCGGATCCGGCAAGACGGTCGTCATGGCGATGATGATTGCATGGCAAACGCTCAATAAGCGTGCCAACCCTCAGGACGCTCGCTTTACCGATGCCTTTCTCATTGTCACGCCCGGTATCACCGTCAAAGATCGCCTCGAAGTGCTCAAGCCTAGCAACCCTTCCAACTATTACGCTGAACGCGACATCGTTCCTGCATGGCAGCGCGAGCAGTTAGAGCAGGCGCGCATCGTCATTACGAACTACCATTCATTCCTGCCTCGCGAAAAGATCAAAGTCGCGAAAAACACAAAAGCAGTTCTGGCCGGCAATAACCCTCCACAGCCCGGACTCTTCATCGAGTCTCCAGCCGACGTGGTTCGTCGTGTCTGTGGTAAGGACTTCGGCCCGAAGAAAAATATCCTCGTCCTCAACGACGAAGCTCATCATTGCTACCGTTACAATCCCGAACATGACGACCCAATTCCCGTTGTCGATGCGGACGCTCGTGCGGAGATAGCGGAAAACAAGAAGGCCGCCCACGCGTGGCTCGGCGGCCTGATGATGGTTCAGGCTCGGATCGGCATCAAGACTGTTTATGATCTCTCCGCGACGCCTTTCTTCCTGAGCGGTTCCGGATACGGCGAAGGCTCGCTTTTCCCATGGGTCGTTTCTGATTTTGCTCTCGTGGAAGCTATCGAGGCAGGCATCGTCAAGATCCCGCGCGTCCCCATCGCGGATGACGCCGGTTCAGGCGATCAACCTACCTATCGCAATCTCTGGCTACGCATTCGCGAGCAGCTTCCCCGTAAGGGCCGTGCCACGGAAGCTGCCAAAGCGGAACCCACACTCCCCGGCGAGCTTGAGGGTGCGCTGCAGTCCTTATATCTGGACTACGAAAAGCGTTACAGGCTTTGGGAGTCTCGTGCGGACAGCAAACTGCGTGGTCTCACCCCACCGGTCTTCATCGTTGTCTGCAACAACACTAATGTTTCCAAAATGGTCTTCGACTTCATCTCCGGCTGGGAAAAGGAACTGCCCGGCGAGGGCGACCAGCCAGCTACGAAACGAGTTCAGGCCGGAAAGCTTGATCTCTTCCGCAACGATGACGGACGCGGCGGCTGGCTTCATAAGCCAAACTCTTTCCTGATCGATTCCACGCAGATCGACTCTGGCGAAGCGATGACCGATGACTTCCGCAAGGCAGCTGCTACCGAGATCGCTGAGTTCAAGCAGGAATATGTTCGCCGCTTTCCAGGTCGCGACGTAGACTCTGTCACCACGGAAGACCTGCTCCGTGAGGTGCTCAATACCATCGGGAAGACCGGCAAGCTGGGCGAAGGCATTCGCTGCGTCGTCTCCGTTTCCATGCTTACGGAGGGATGGGATGCGAATACTGTCACCCATATTCTCGGGGTACGTGCTTTCGGTACCCAACTCCTATGTGAGCAGGTGGTTGGTCGTGCTCTACGCCGTATAAGCTACTCGATCACTGCGGACACTGTTCATCTGCCGCCCTCAGAACAACGCTTTGGTCCCGAGTATGCCGAAGTTTATGGGATACCTTTTTCCTTCATCCCGTCAGCAGGTGCTACCAAAGAGCCAGTTGAGGGACCTCTGCCTACGCGCGTTCGCGCTTTGCCGGAGCGCGAAGCACTCGCGATGAGCTTTCCACGCCTGCTCGGCTACCGCTTTCATCTTCCAGAGCGCCGGCTCATCGCCGCCTTCACCGCGGACTCCGTTTTTCGACTCACTACCGCTTCGATTCCCAGTGAAACCGAGATGGCGGCTGTCGTCGGGGAGTCACAGGTTCACACTCTCGAAGGACTCAAGCAAGTCCGTCCCAATCATGTGGCATTTGAGCTTGCCAAGGCCACGTTGGAACGCTTTTTGCGCAACGAGAACGACGAAGCTCAGCCATGGCTCTTCCCGCAGGTCCTCGGCATCACGCGCGAGTGGCTCGCCAATTGTTTACAACTCAGTGACAACACCTTCATGCAGCTCCTGCTTTTTGGACAGAACAAGCATCTTGCGATCGAGAAGATTTACGACAGCATTCGCGAAGGATCGCAGAGTGCCGGCGAGAAGCGCGTCCTTCCTATTCTTCAGCCTTACGACACGCTGGGCTCGACGGACTACGTTGACTTCTTCACAACCAGGCCCACCTTCGCGACGAGTGCCACGCACTCTCACATCTCCCATGTAGTCGCTGACACAGATGTTTGGGAGCAGAACGTCGCTTACAAGCTGGAACGTATGCAGGAGGTCGTTCGCTACGTGAAAAATGATCATCTGGGCTTCACTATTCCGTACACATTCCAGAACAAGGAAAAGCAGTACACACCTGACTTCCTTGTAGACATCGACGACGGCCACGGCCCGGATGATCTTCTCCACCTTATTATCGAAGTCTCCGGTGAGCGAGACGAGATGAAGGCTCAGAAGACCACTACCGCTCGCACGCAATGGATTCCCGCCGTGAACAATCACGGAGTCTTTGGTCGTTGGAGCTTTCTTGAGATCACCGACCCCGCAAATCTCCAAACTGAAGTCCGCCGTCACATCGGCATCAAGTAACTCTGTGTTTCTGTCATTCCGGAAGGGATCCGCTCGCATGGGCACCACGTAAGCCGAAGAAGTCCATTGAAATCGTCGAGACCGTCCACAAGGATCGGCGATCCAACATCCCGACCGAAGAGCTCCGGGACTTCGTCACCACGGACGAAACCACGCCGAAGACGATGCTTTATCCGCGCGACCCCTCGCTCGACCCGCAGCTTGTCTGGCGAGGCAAGGACGAACAGGACTCCGAACCGCTTACCGTGCCAGTTGTGCCAATCTACATCCAGGAGAAAGTCAAGCCGCAGGCGATCATCGCGTCCCTGCAAAAGGAAGCCCGCAACGAGGACATCCAGCGCAACTTCTACTCCGACTTCAACGGCGGGCCCAAAGACTTTGCGGACAAGGTGGACTTCTATAAATTCGAACAGAACTGGACAAACCGATTCATTCTTGGCGATTCGCTAATGATTATGACCTCACTCGCCGAAAAAGAAGGACTCAAGGGCAAAGTCCAGACGATCTACATTGATCCGCCTTATGGCATTAAATTCGGTTCGAACTGGCAGGTTTCTACACGAGACCGTGACGTTAAAGACGGCAAAGTTGAAAGCGCATCACGGCAGCCCGAGCAAGTCAAAGCTTTCCGCGACACCTGGGAAATTGGCATCCATTCTTATCTGTCTTATTTGCGTGATCGGCTTGTGACAGCTCGCGACTTATTGACTAAAACAGGTAGTGTTTTTGTCCAAATAAGCGATGACAACGTCCACCGTCTTCGTGCCATTTTGGACGAGATTTTTGGAGATTCCAATTTTTGCTCAGCAATTCAGTACATGAAGACGGCGGGCCTCGCAGATAAGTTATTGCCCACTGTGACAGACACAATCCTCTGGTACGCCAAGAATAAGGAGTCAGTAAAGTACCGCGCACTGTATTCGATCAAACAGGGAGGTATTTCCGGGTCTGGGACGTACTCTTGGGTCGAAGAGACAGATGGCGAGAGACGAAGGATGACCACCGTCGAAAGAGAAGACCCGAGCCTAGTCAAAAGTGGAAGGATATTTCGTTTAGACAATGTTACGTCTCAGGGGTGGAGTGCGGAGGCCTCCAAGAATCTCACCATCGATGGTAAGACGTATTCGTGCGGTGAGAATCGTCACTGGACTGCGCCTCCCAGCGGTATGGTACGACTGGCATCGGCCAACCGCACCGTGCCTTCAGGGAAAAGTCTCGCCTACATCCGTTATCTCGATGACTTTCCCGTTCTACCGCAAACCAATGTTTGGACTGATACAGGAACCGGCAGCTTTACTGAAGAGAAAGTATATGTAGTTCAGAGCGGGACAAAGGCGGTCGCTCGTTGCCTATTGATGACTACTGACCCCGGCGACCTGGTTCTCGACCCAACCTGCGGTTCCGGCACAACCGCCTACGTGGCCGAGCAGTGGGGACGCCGCTGGATCACCTGCGACACCTCCCGCGTCGCGCTCGCACTCGCACGCACGCGCCTAATGTCAGCACGTTTCCCGTATTATCTGCTCGCGGATTCACAAGAAGGTATTCGCAAGGAAGCCGAACTCACCGGGATCATTCCGCCTCCGCAGTCGACAGATGATGACGTCCGCAAGGGCTTCGTCTACAAGCGTGTCCCCCACGTCACTCTCAAGTCCATCGCCAACAACCCCGAGATCAAAGAAGGCATGACTCGCGCCGAAATCGACGCCGCCATTCGCCGACACGCCGACACGGAAACCCTCTTTGACCAACCCTACGAAGACAACAAGAAGATTCGAGTCAGCGGCCCGTTCTCCGTCGAGAGCCTCTCACCGCACCGCGTTCTATCCACCGCCGACGAAAACATGAACGGCACGGTCAGCGAGCAGGAGGCGCAGGAGCAGCAGGACTTTGCCACGATGATCCTCGACAACCTTCGCCGATCCGGTGTGCAGAACACGATCAAGCAGGAGCGCCTGACCTTCGACACGCTCGATCCGTTCGCCGGCCACTGGCTCAACGCTACCGGCACCTATACGGACGCCGCCGGCAAGTCGCACACTGTTGCTGTGTCGCTCGGCCCCGAACACGGGACCGTTGGGCCAGAGCAGGTGAAAGAAGCTGCCAAAGAAGCAGTTCAGGGGCTTGGCTTTAGCACCCTCGTCGTCTGCGGATTTGCCTTTGACCCTCACGTTACCGAAGAGACCAAGCGGTTTGGCAATCTCCAGGTGCTCATTGCTCGCATGAACCCCGATCTTTCCATGGGCGGCGACTTGCTGAAGAAGACCGGGACAGGCAATCTCTTCATGGTCTTCGGCGAACCCGATATCGAGCTCAAGGAACAGGACGGAGATCTTCGCGTCACCATCAAGGGTGTCGATGTCTATGACCCGACCACCGGGGAGGTTCGCAGCCATTCCACCGACGACATCGCCTGCTGGTTTATTGACACGGACTACAACGGCGAAAGCTTCTACGTTCGCCACGCCTACTTCACCGGCAAAGACCAGCCTTACGAAAAGCTAAAGCGGGCTCTGCGGGCCGAGATCGATGAGTCGGCGTGGGCGTCTATCTACAAGACCACTTCGCGCCCGTTCCCCAAACCTGCCGGCAAACAGCCGCGCATCGCCATCAAGGTCATCAATCACTATGGTGACGAGGTCCTGAAGGTCTTCCCGATCTGAGCACTGCGACAAAGTTGTGAATATGGTTGACGACTGTGTGAGGTTCGTTCACAATCGTGTTGTGAACAACTCATCTGCTTCGGAACCTCTATCGCTCATCGGCATTCACGAGATCGCTGTCCTCGGGGATGTAGGCTCCTCCGCTGTCGCCAACTGGCGCAAACGCTTCGAAGACTTTCCTGCACCAGTGGCCGACCTGAAGTCTGGGCCAGTTTTTCGCGAGGATCAGATCAAAGTATGGCTAGCGAAGCGTCTTGGCAAGGAGCTCACTGATGCCAACTCCTTCTATGAACAGTTGGCCGCGAAGCGCGGTGACTCCAGCGAACTGATGGCAAAGGTGGAGGAGACCGTTGCCAGACTGGAGGCCGAGTCCACCTCGACCAAGCGTCCCGGAATGCTCCTCGGAAAGATTCAGAGTGGAAAGACCCGCGCGTTCCTGGGAGTGATTGCTCGCTGCTTCGATCGTGGCTACGACGTGGCCGTGATTCTCACGAAGGGCACTAAGTCTCTCGCTAAGCAGACTGTGATGCGGGTGCGCGATGACTTCAGCGAGTTCCTGCAGCGCGATCAGGTTCAGGTTTACGACATCATGGCCGTGCCGTCGCTGACCCCCTACGAGCTGAATCAGAAGCTGATCCTCATTGTGAAGAAGGAGGATGACAACCTTGACCGGCTCCTAAAGGCATTCGAAACTGACTTCCCAGTGCTTCAGCAGAAGAAAGTTTTGATCATCGACGATGAGGCCGACCTGGCGTCAGTAAGCTTTCGCAAAGGTAAGGACGGAACAGCAGGACCGGGTGTCATCTCCCAACAGATCGACCGGCTTCGAGAGTTGTCAAAAGATTCGGACTTCCTACAGGTGACGGCCACGCCTTACTCCCTCTATCTACAGCCGGAAGACGACGTATTCGAGGCGGGACAGCTCCTGTTCAAGCCCCGCCGGCCTGCATTTACGGTCGTGTTGCCGACCCACGGACGCTATGTAGGAGGCGACCACTACTTTGAGAAGAGCACCGATCCAGATTCGCCGGCCTACTACTTCTACCGCGAGGTTCCGCTCGAAGAGCGAGAGGCTTTGAAGCTTGAAGATCGCCGGCGGATAAAGATCGAGCAGGTGCTCACGGAGAAGAGAACTGCGGTGCTGTGCGATGCGATTTTCACGTTCCTTGTCGGCGGCGCGATCCTTCGGCTACAGGCGAGAGCCAGGAAGAATACGCCGGAGAAGTATGCATTTCTGTTCCATACGGAGCAGGCTAAAAAGTCGCATGACTGGCAGGAGCGTATTGCGGCGGCAATCCGAGATTCCCTCATCGCAGAGGCGAAAGAAGACAGCCCACGCTTTAACGAGCTGTTGCATCGCTCGTACTCGGACTTGAAGCGGTCTGTGAATCTGGAAGGAAGTCCCATGCCGAGTCTCGCCGAAGTCAAAGCAGAGCTTTCTGCAGCGGTTATGGGCGGCCAGCTCATGATCACAAAGGTCAATTCCGAGGGGGACATTGAGCAGCTCTTGGATCAGGACGGCCAGCTCAAACTTAGAACTCCCTACAACCTCTTCATCGGCGGGCAAATCCTTGATCGGGGCATCACGATCAACAACCTGATCGGCTTCTACTATGGCCGCAACCCCAAGAAGTTTCAGCAGGACACGGTCCTTCAGCACTCCCGCATGTATGGCGCTCGCTCTATGAATCAGCTTGCCGTAACCCGATTCTATGCTCCGCAGAACGTCTACCAAATCATGAGGAACATTCATGGATTCGACTCGGCTCTTCGGGACGCATTTGAAAGCGGCGCGCATGACCGAGGTGTCTATTTCATCCAGAGCGACGCATCGAACCGTGTAGTGTCGTGCTCGCCCAACAAGCTCATGTTTTCTCAAATTGTGAGCATCAGGCCAGGGCGTAGGCTCTTACCTATTGGCTTCCAAACCATCGCCAAGACGAACGGTGCGAAGACCCTGCAGAAGCTCGACAGCCTTATCGCGCAGTTGGGCGACAGCGTAACCAAACCTATCTATGTGCCAGTGGAGACCGCTGCCGAATTGTTGAGCATGGCCTACTATTTGCTTGAGTTTGAAGTCGAGGGCGAGGACGAGCGGAAAGCCAATATCGCGGCGCTGGAACACCTGTCACGAACGAGCATTGATGCCGCGCACCTAGGAAAAGTTCTGCTTCTGACAGCGACAGATCGTAATGTGCGCAGGTATAGGGAAGAGGGTCGCTTCTCGAATGCGCCAGACACGAAGCAGCAAACCGACATGGCCCGACTCCACGCAACACAAATCCCAGTATTAATGCTGCTTCGCCAGAACGGTAAGGAGACGGATGGATGGAGAGATTTGCCTTTCTGGTGGCCAGTGATCGTTACGCCCGACCAAGCAATTACATCCGTGTTCGCATCCGCGGTCCCTGGGACTCCCTGAGAAGAAACCAACACCTAAATCTGTGGGCTGAGGTATACACTTGAAGCTTTCGCCGAGCTTCGATGCGAAGCCGGTAACCGCATCGTACACTCTGTCGCAAGAGCGTTCTCGGCGGTGTCGATTGATGATAACTTTAGCTGTTTTCTAACTTCTGTAGAGCCTCGGCTATGTCCGTTTGCGAGACGATTGCATAGCGTTCGAATACGCTGCGAGTTCGCCAGCCGCCGATCTTCATAATGACGCCTTCTGCGATTCCGGCACGACGCAGATTACGAGCCGCAGTGCGGCGCAGATCATGGAAGAGAAGACCCGGCACTCCAGCAGACCTACAAGCGTTCGCCCACGTCTCGCGGAAGTCTCTCACTGGCTTGCCATCGATACGCGTCAGGACAGAGAATTCGGCCGACTTCCCTGCGACGCATAGAGTCAGCAAAGTATGAATGGTGCTCCGGCGCAGACAACGGGCGCGTGGGCCGTCGCCAAGTTCGAGCATGACAGCAGCCGTCCGGTGGATGCGGGGCTGCGAACGGCACGGTTGGATGAGATCATCCGACAGAAAGACCCAGCATTGAAGGAGGCCGTCGAGCAGCTTGCGCGGGGCGAGGTCCGTGAGGCTATCAACAATCTCAACCAGCAGGGCCGGGTACATGAAGTCGGCGACCGGCACCAGCGCATCGGTGAGATCGCCCGCGAGTATGTGCGGCAGATCGAGCCGCTGGTGATGAGTTCCGAGATCGCGGGTTTGAGCGACCTGCACTCATTTGTGAAGCTCGGAAACTAGGTCTCCCGGTTCTCGTTTCCGCCAATGGAGATGAAGAAGATAGCCGAAGGTTTAATGCCGCGCGTTGTTCCCGAGTCCGACCTCTGGTTCGATCCCCTTCACCCGAAAACTTCGGAAAGCGATGAGACTGAAGCGCAAGCCACGCCACCGAAGGTCCATCAGCACCAGACCAGCGTCCAGGAGTACGCGCACCTGGAGCATCGGTTGGCTGCTGTCGTCCGCGACTACGCAGCCAAGCCGGATCGAGCCGTCATCATCGCTCCCGACGCCGCCGAGCGCCGCGAGCTGACACGGCTTATCCGCGCGGACCTACAAGCGCAAGGAAAGATTGCATCAGACTCACGCTCCGTCCTGGTCCTCATCGAGCAGCACATCGGCAACCCAAAGATCGCCGCGAATTACAGCCCCGGCGATCAGATTCACTACCGGACCGGCAGCCCCGAGCTGTACGGCCTTCCGCACAACGGCAGCGCAACCGTCGTCTCCGTCGATGAATCCAGAAGAAACACCCTCACCGTCGAGACGAGCGCAGGAGAGCGGGTCGCTTATGATCCTGCCCAGCTCCGCGTACAGACGGCACAAAGCAAGGTCTACTGGGAAGAAACTCGTGAGCTTGCCATAGGCGACCGCATCCAGCTCACCGCCTCAGACCGGAAGCAGCGCATCCGCTCCGGCGACTTCGCCACAGTCGAACGTATCGGGCAGAACAACTCTATAGGCGCACGTCTCGACAACGGTAGAGCCGTCGAGCTCAATCCCGACAAGGCCAAGCACATCGAGTACGGCTATGCGGTTGATGCGGGCCAGCGCGTCTCCGCCAATCGTGTCTTTGCCACCGGCGAGCGCCTAGACGCTAAGGCTTTCGTCGGCATTCGGCCCGCTGCCCGCGAGATAGCTCTTTATACCTCAGACGGCTCCAGTTCGCAGAAGCAGCAAGCCCACTCGTCCAGCAACGAAGTATTCCAGAAACAAACGCCTTCCACGCAGCAACAAAACCAAGGCTACGGCCGTGGGCTCAGCCTCTAAACCTCGCCAGCACCACCGAGCCCAACAGTCCAGAGAGCGTCCTAATATGTGTCCACAGCAGACGTTGCTTTTTCGCGAGCTACCCCGACCTTGAACGTCGCACTGAGCTCCTTGACTTGAGATAGTATTTGTGCAGAAAACAGAAAAGGACTCTATTGCGACGAGTTCGGGGGCTTTTTTGTGACAACACGATAAGTATACCCAAATGCAATGCAGGAGCGCAGAGATGGACGACTCGAAACATGACGAATTACCCGCAGCGGCAGGAAAGCAGGTTGCGTTCGTGCAGGTGTATGGGGACGAGCAGGACCGCGAGGTTATATTCAGTCAGACGGAAACGAGCTGGCCATCGCGTTAGAAGGTCAAGTCGGCGAATTTCTGGAGTCCGGCGATATCGACTAGTTCTATAAATAAGTGACTCAATTCATCGTGCGCCACGCGAGAATCTGGCTGCGAACCGCGCTTGCGCCCATATTCTGTGTTCCCAGGAGCAATTCAAAGTACGGAAGAGTACCGTCGGGTTTCCGTATCTGGTTCAGGAATGGCAGCAATTGCGCATCATCATCGACGAAGTCCGATGCAGCCTCAGTGCCAGCCATCGAAACACCTTCGAGAATAAGCGCATTGCCGTCTCCGGCTACATTCGGCATGTAGGCGACCACCCCGAATACCCCTCGCTGCGAATCGCTCCTTAACGTCTCCCATCGCGCCGGCTCACCCTTTTGTGGATTTCGATTGAGGACCCAATAGGCCCTGGTGTAGTCATCCTTGAGGACGAAATTCATGTGCTGCTCAAAGAGTTCAATCCATGGATTGGCGGAAGACATACCCAGCAGAATCACCGTCCCAGTCTTGAAGTCGTTCGGTCGCAGGTCACGGGCGTAGCGAACATTTACTTCACTGCCTAAGCTTCGCGCTCGATCTTTCAGGCTTAGAACGGCCTGCAGATCCACGATAGAGGTATACCGGCGGTTTGCTAAATCAAGAAGCCAATCTTTCCGCGTTGCTGATGGACTGATTTGGGGCAGACCCTTAGCTTCAGACCGATAGGCTCCGTCCAGGTATCCTTTCAGGTCCATGTCCTGACCTGATAAGCAATGGAAGAGTACCAACCCCGAATCGGGGGCAACCACCATCGTTACTTGATCTTTCCTGAACAGGTGACTCCAAAAAGGGTGTTTCTGTTGGGCAACCGCCACCGGCGGAAGGATCCGCCTATCATGAATCCACAGTCCGATCAGCATCGAAACGAGCAATAAATTAAGACTTAGCAGGAGCCAAGGCCGCAGGTAGGTTTTCGACCTGGCATTTGCGAGTGGTTCAGGAGCAGAGAGTGCGATCTCGGGAATAGTTTGTGCAGGCTCGGCAAGCAACGGGTCAGAGACGAGTGCCTCCTGCACCTCGAACACTGGCACATAGCCACCTCTAGGGATCACAATGCGTACCGGCTCGTCTGCACCCTCCCGTTGAAAATACAGTTCAAGACGCTGCCGCAGCCGGCTTGCCTGGCTTCGTACAATCCCGTCGACTGCAGAGTCATAATCCTGCAGTCGACCGAAAACTGCATGGCCGATCTTCTGCTCGTTAATCTCTTCCGCGCGGCCCTGCAGCGTCAAGTCGCATACGTAGGTCAGCAGCGTACCAAGACGTTCGCTACGAACGAAGGTTGGAGCATGCACGATGCGGCGCACCAACTCGCGGCACGCCTCCTCCGAACAAACTGCGGGCAAATCTTTTGCACGTCGGAAGCGGGAGTCAACCGCCATACGCTCTGGTTCCGCCCCAATCATCTACGGTTCTGCCTCCGGCTAAGTCAATCATGCATGTGTGAACGGCTCGTCAATCCATTTTTAGACCTTCATATTACCGTGAGTCATGATGCATGAATAGAAGGTAAATGCTTCATTCGAGACCGGTTCGAGCCTGCGTCGGATGAGCACCTGTGAAATGCTTTGATCTGCCCTGTCAACCCTGCTATCTCTCGCATCATCTCCAGTGAGTCAAGGAAAGCAATGAATCAGGCAAAGCAGGTCCGTTTCTCGGCAGCAACGTTCAACTCCCCGGCTTCATTTCCCCTGCGGGGCAGGATCGACAATTCACTCGTAAGATCTTTGCGTTCGGGGCAGCTGACTGGTCTTTTGCTCGGCACCTTGCTACTAGCGTCTACCGCTGCCGCGCAGTTCACCAGCAACCTGCAAGGCGTCGTCACCGATGCCAGCGGTGCGGCTATTCCAAACGCCAGCCTGACGCTTGAAAACGAGAAGACAGGCACAAAGATTGCTGGCAGCACCAACAGCAGCGGCAATTACCGCTTTAATAGCTTGGCGCCGGGGACCTTTCGCGTTACCGCCACAGCCCCAGGCTTCGGCTCCAAGTCGATCGAGACGATTCTGACGACCGAGCAGACAGCAGGTGTGAACCTTCAGCTCAGCGCTGGCGATGCGACCCAGACCATCAACGTAAACAGCACCACCGGTCCGCTACTCAACCCGGACGAGACCCGGTTGCAGGTCACCGTAGATCAAAAGCAGCTCGACCAACTTCCCTTACAAAACCGCAATATCTATTCTATCGTTACGATCGCCCCTGGCGTTACGGGGTTCGCAAATGCCGGCAGTAGCGACGACTTCGCCAATGAGAACAAGGTGCAGGCAAGCGCGAACGGGCATTATGCGGCGGGGAATGAGTATGTGCTGGATGGTTTCTCAATTACCAGCGCGGTTAACAGCGGCACGGCCAACATCTCGCCCAATCCAGACTCGGTGCAGGAGGCTGCCCTCCAGACCAATACTTTCGCTGTCGATCAGGGACAGGGAAGCTCGATCCAGGTGGAACTGACAACCCGTTCTGGAACAAACGGTTTTCACGGAGCCGTCAACTACCAATACTCTGACAACAATCTAACGCGATTTGGGTACTTTCAAAGATTCTATAACCCGTTCCGCCGGCATGATGTTTCCGTTTCGGTCGGCGGACCCATTTGGAAAGACCACCTGTTCTTCTTTGGATCGACCGAGATCAAGCGTCGCCTGGTAGGGGCGAGCACGGGCAGCCTGACCGCCGAAACTCCAGCGTTCGTGGCTTATGGCAAGACCATCAATCCGAATGGACTGGGTGTAAAGCTCTTGAGCCAGTATCCGGCCGGGCTAGTTAGTACGCAGACAAGGCTCACGTCCGGCCAGGTGCTTGGTTGCACCAACGGAAGCAATACCGACACGGGCAATCTTGCCTGCAGCATCCCCTTTATCGTGTCAGGGCAAAATCCGCGCGCCACGCCAGACAATGGGCGGCAGTATAACTTTCGCATTGACGGCACAAGACCCAGTGGCAAAGATCGTGTCTACGTGAACTACTACAACACCACCAACTCCGCTGGTGTGATCCTGGCTCGGCCTGGCTTTGACGTAACGACTACGTTGACCAGCTTCTTTCTCTCTGGCAACTACACACATACTGTTGGTGACCGCCTGATCAATCAGGCCAGCTTTGCTTCCTATGGTATCGACGGCTACCAGGCCCGTGGCGGCACGAACTATAACGTTCCAGTTATTAACAATCTCCAGATCAGTACGCCCCTGGGTATCCTTAACGGCCCCGGCTTCTTTGAACAACGTAACTACTCTGGCCGCGATGTGGTGAGCTATGTCCGAGGGAAACAAAGCTTCAGCTTTGGCGGTGCAATCCGGCATGAAAACGACAAGGCAGACTTCGGTGTGCGTTTGGCGCGGCCCACGTTCACCTTTCAGACTGTGCAAGAGCTATTGGCAGACAATCCGCTAACCGAGAACGGCGTAACTTTCGATCCACTCACCGGACTGCAGAAGCTTGATCGCTTCGGCGGCCAGGATACCCTTGTCAGCTTTTTTGCGAGCGATAGCTACAAGGTGACACCGCGCCTGCTGCTCGGCTTCGGCGTTCGCTATGACGATTTTGGCAATGTCTCGCCTTATGGTTTCAGCACCTATAACAAGACAGCCAATATCGTCTTGGGGCAGGGTGACGACTACGTGACACAGGTTACGGGTGCACATACGGTCCTCAGTGATGGGGTCTACAAGGGGAGGCGGTCAGGAAGCTTCTCGCCTCGCGGCAGCTTCGCCTACTCACCGAATCCTACCCTCTCCATACGTGGCGGCATTGGCCTGTATCTCGACGAGATCGGTCTTGGGCAGGTGGTCGACCGCGTCAATACGAACCCACCCACGTTTATTCAGCCCACTTTCGACCGCCGCGTTGCCTTGAAACCGATTTTCTCTGTGGGCACTACTCCTGTTGTAGAGGTAGGCAGCACGACACCTAATCCCGTTGGGTTCACCCTGCCGGTGTTTCCGCCGACAGGCGTAGATGCGAAAGGAGGTATTCCAGGTACGAACGCGGCGGTTAACTCGATCAACCCGAACCTGAAACTTCCAAAGACGATCAACTATGTCTTCGGCGGTGAGCAAAGCCTGGGCAAGTCTACCGTCATAGGCCTCAATTACAGCGGATCGTATCTCTACGATCAACTGATTGGGCCAAATCTGAATCGTGTTCCCGGCGACTTGAATATCACTACTGGTCTCAAGACACTGCCCAACACCAGCTTTGGTGCCATCAACCTGGTCTTCAATGGCGGTTATGGACATTACGACGCAATGATCGCAACCCTGCGCCAGAGCCATGGCCAGTGGCTATCTTATGAAGCGTCGTACACGTGGAGCCACTCGCGCGATACCGGCATCGCCGGCTTGCGCAATACCCTCATCACCGGACAGGACGACTATCCCGACCCGACTAACTTAGGCCGCTACTACGCGAATTCTTCATTCGATACGCGGAACCGAATCACCGTCGCTGGCTACGTCAAAACACCTTATAAACATCAGGGCTTACTGTTGAAGCAGCTTCTCGACGACTACGAACTGAGCACTATTTCTGTAGGTCAGAGCGGACAACCATTCAGCGTCTTCAACAGCGCCGCCTATAAGATCACGAAGCGGGCAGATGGAAGTCTCATCAATTCCGGTGGCGACTACCAGGCACAAGGCTATAACTTCGCCTTCCCGAATCGCCCCATCAAGGACTACACCGGCTCTCGGCCAAAGGCGAATTATGTCAGCGGAGTCTTTACCGCACCCGAGTTCACCGCACCGCCGGTGGGTCTCTTTGTGCAGGGCACGGAGACACGCAATCACTACCTGAATCCCGCGCTACTAAACATCGACGCCAGCATTATCAAGGCATTCTCCGGCAGCTTACGCGATCACTCCCTGACCGTGAAGGTCCGCGGAGACTTCTACAACGTCATCAACCGTACCAACCTGACCGGAGTAACAAGCGATCTCAGCTCAGCATCGTTCGGCAGGTCAACCAGTAACTATCAACCGCGGACCATTCAGCTCGGGGCCCGCGTCGAGTTCTAGCCCAAGGCGGACGCGAGGGCACCGCTTTGGCCAAACCCTTGCGTCCGCAATTACGAAGTTTATTAAGCAATCTTCACACACGATTAATCAAGTTTACGCCCACAACACATGTAGATCCAATTACAAGATCAGGGTCCCATCGAACGACTCCCGTCTACGGTACAAGGTAAACGGCAATGAACGAGAGTACAAAAAGCCACTGATAAATAAGAAAGTGCCTCGGTTATGAGGTCGGTTTACTTCACCGAACTACGCTGCGCACGAACTTAAACTAGCAAGTCCAGTCCCCTGACTGGATGGAAGATTAGGTGACGCACCATGCCAGACAATTCCATCGCGAGCCAATTCCATTGGCTTGCCAGAAATGTTTTTAGCACTCAGCATTCAGGACTCACTTATCTCGTTCCGAGCGCCAACTCCAGATTCAATAAATCGATCATTCGCCGCTGGGGTATTTATAGACTGTTAGCCATTGTGATTGGGGTAGTTGGGAGCGCATCTCTGGCCGATTCTGCTTTCGCACAAACGGCAACAGCCCCGAGCCCGTTACTTGGCTGCCCCACAGCGATTGGATCCAGTGCTAACAATCCCTGCAACTGGGACGTTAATAACATCTTGTGGGCGATCAGGAACCCGCATCCCGATCTTGTCATGCTCGCCGCTCACCGTGGCACTCACGCGCTTGCGGGTACTACCCAAGCGCCGAATGTGCCGGAAAACTCGCTTCAGGCGGTAGGATTGGCTGCGCAGGAGGGATGGGAGTCAATCGAGATCGACGTAAAGCTGACGCAGGATAATGTGCCCATCCTAAGCCATGACAGTACGTGGGGCCGAGAGTGGTGCGGGCGGGCGGGTTTCCTGGGCAATACGCTATATGATCCGTTCATCCCGCCGGGCAGCAACGCTGCCAACGATGCCGCTAATGCTGTAGTAGGTAATACGACCCTTGCAAACACTAGATCCTCTTTGGGTCAGACCTGGCTGAGAGACAGCGTTAACGTTGTGGCTGACCTTAATAATCATGGTTGCGCGCAGAGCGTTGCCTCGACAGTTTACCCGCCCACTTTGCAGGATATGTATACCTACATTCAACTCAACGGCATACAGATGGTCGTTGCTCTCGACATCAAGGATGCGGCTACCGCGGCGGTGGCATGGGATATCGTTCAAAGGAACCAAGACAGCGGCGGGCATCCTGCATCGTCGTGGACGATCTTGAAGGTTCCGGCAGTTGCATTTCCTACAGTCGACTCCTACAAGACGACCTTCGGTGCAACCTACACAGCAGTGAAATTCAACCCCGTTTTTCACACTTCAGGAATCGCTAAGCCGCAAGCGGGGGCAGCCGATGTAGAAGAAGGTGACATACCCGAGCCTGCAACGATCTCATTCGGTGGCGAACCAGCCATGAACGATTGGATTTCACGATTTGAATCGAGTCCAATCGACATCGTCGCGATCGAAGTCTCGATGAAGGATCCTGTAGGGACGCCAAACGGGGCGATCCTCAGCTCCGTGCTCGCGTACGCGCGTACCAATCGAGTGACTCAGCAGCCAATGACCATCTCCCAATTCCATTCGGTCCCCGAGTACTACGTGAACGGAGACCCTGCTCAGGGCCAATACTTCAGATCGGGGGATGGTACCTGCTGCTACGTTCCAGAGTTTTACCTTTTCAATAACAAGAACCACACAGGCCCGACTGACCCTAGCCTGCCTTACGACCATAATGACAATCGCGACTCCATAAGCTTCCTTCTAAACATGGGAGGACCGAACATAGGTGCGACGATGGTCACAACCGATCGTCCCAGCGATTTCACAGCGTATCTCCAGGGAGTGTCAAAGCGAGACACCAATTACATGGCATATGGAGGGCCGCCGGGATTTCACTATTGTGCAAGTGAAGGCTCAGCCTGCACCTTCGAAGCGCCTGGCGAAATGGCGTATGGTCCGGCGCAAGGCCCCTGGTACTACGAAAACGTGGGCGCGGCAAACTATGCTTGCAGCAGTGCTGCCTTCGGAGGGGACCCCGCTCCAGGGACCACCAAATTTTGCTACTACCAACCCCGCGCATCCGGCACCTCGGGTGGGGGCACGCCGCCACCGCCGCAACAACCGCAGTCGCCGACGGCCCCATCGCCCGGAAAATTTTTGAACCATGCGGTGCTGCTCGGCAATGTTGATTCCGATCCGAGCTGGTTTCAAGCGAACATCCCCTTTCTGGAAGTCCCCGATCCGCAGATCCAGCAGATCTACTACTACCGCTGGCACACGTACAAAGAACATCTGGTGCCTGTTCCATCCGTAGGCTGGGTCTCTACGGAGTTTCTCGGGGCCCCCGGGTATGCTGCACCGTATGGCGGCATCTCCGCTGCTGCCGGCCACCAGATCATCGAAGGCCGCTGGCTGCGAGACCAGCAATATGTGCGGGGCATTACCGAGTATTGGTTAAATGGACCCGGCCAGAACTATAAACCGCAAAATGATAGCGTCAATGCCGATACGAGCGATTGGGCACACGAATACAGCTTCTGGGCGGGAACGGCGGTCTGGCAGACCTTTCTTGCGACGGGAGATGCTCCATTTACAACCTCACTGCTAGATCCATTGGTGAAGCAGTATCGCGGCTGGGATAATCACTTTAACTCCCAGCTGGGTTTGTACTGGCAGATTCCTGTGTGGGATGCGACCGAGTACACGCCGGCCTCGTTTGAATCGTCTGACCCCTACCACGGCGGCGCGGGCTACCGTCCCATGATCAACTCCTACCAGTTCGGAGATGCCCAGGCGATCTCACACATCGCCTCACTTGCCAGCAACAGTGCATACCAGTCGGAATACTCGGGCCGCGCAACCGCTTTACAGACGGCAATGCATCAGCACCTGTGGGATTCTAGCCGGAGCTTTTATTACCACATGAACCGGGACAACAATCCCTCGAACGCGCTGCTGGACACGCGCGAGGAGCAGGGCTTCCTTCCGTGGATGTTTGGAGCAGCTTTACCTTCGGATTCTGTCGCGATGGGCCAGCTGCTGGACCCTGCAGGATTCGCGACCGCGTATGGTCCACCGACTGCAGAAAAACGCAGCCGCTGGTACATGTACGACGCCTCTAAGGGCTGCTGTCACTGGAATGGCCCGTCGTGGCCGTTTGAGACATCGCAAACCCTGACCGGCCTGGCCAATCTGCTGATCGATTACCCGGCGCAATCTACTGTGAACTCAAATGACTACGTCAACCTGCTTCACACCTACGCCGCTACCCAGTTCAACAACGGGGTGCCCTACGTTGGCCAGGCGCACGATCCTGACACCGGCAACTGGATCTACGAAGGCACCGACTACAACCATTCCTCGTATGTCGATAATGTGATCTCTGGCTTTATCGGGCTGCGCGGACAATCGGACAACTCCCTGGTGATCTCGCCGCTGGCGCCGCCTTCATGGGATTACTTCGCCCTCGAGGACACTCCCTACCACGGCCATAACGTGACCTTGCTCTGGGACCGCCAGGGCACGCGCTATGGGCAAGGTGCCGGGCTAAGCGTCTTCGTCGACGGCAAGTCTGTAGCTCATCAGGCTACGCTCGGCACGGTCAAGGTCGATGTTGGCGCAGCGATCCTTCAGCCGTTCACGCCATCAAACACATTGCAAGGCACCAATGGCGCTTACCACATCATCAATGTCGAAACCGGTAAGTTGATGGGGGTAGAGCACGAGTATCCCTTCGACGGCGCGCAGATACAGCAATATGAGGACAACGGATCGCAGGATCACGCATGGGCAGTGGAGGACGCGGGCGGCGGCAACGTGAAGATTCGGAACATAGCCAGCAATTTGGTGTTAGGGGTCGATGGAGAGTCCACCGTCGACAGTGCCCTGATCAAGCAAGCCCATGATAACGGGACTGCCGACCACGCATGGCAGCTTATCATCGCCGCTAACGGCGCATTCCAGATACGCAATGGAAATAGTGGCCTGCTGCTTGGCGTCAGCGGAGAGTCCTCCGCAAACAGCGCTAACATCGTCCAGTTTCACGACAACGGCACGAAGGACCATCTATGGATGCTGGTGCCGGTCCAAGACCCTCGTAACGCAGTTGTGTACAAAGTCGTCAATGCCAACAGCAGTAAGGCACTGGCGATCGAGAATGGGTCACAAGCCGATGGTGCGCAGATACAGCAGTTCAGGGATACTGGAACGCCGGATCAGCTTTGGGCTTTTGAGGATATCGGAACGCACATCTATAAAATCCGCAACATCTTCAGCAACCTGGTTCTCGGGATCGCTGGAGAGTCCAAGGCCGATAGCGCCTTGATCAAACAAGCCTTAGACAACGGTACAAACGACCACTTGTGGACTTCGGTGGACCCGTTGAACTCCAGACCACAGCTGATTCAAAGTAACTATAGCAGTCTGGTTCTCGGTGTCGACGGAGAGTCAAAAGCAGATAGCGCGAACGTTGTTCAATTCCACGATACCGGTACCCCGGATCACCTATGGACGGTGGTGCCGAACTTCGACCCGCGCACAAAACCCTTTTATCAAATCGTCAATGTCGAAACCGGTAAACTGCTAGGTATCGAAAACGAATCTTTCAATGACAGCGCTCAGGTACAGCAGTATGAGGACAACGGATCGAAGGACCACATCTGGCAACTGGAGGAGGACGGTTACAACCTCTTCCGAATCCGTAGCTATTACAGCAATAATGTCCTGGGAGTTGACCGAGAGTCCAAGGTCGACAATGCCTTGATCAAAGTAGCTGTTGAAAACGGGACCCCCGATCACGTCTGGCAGTTCATTGATACTGGTGGCGGTCAATTCCAGATCAAAAACATGAACAGCGGCCTGCTACTCGGTGTCAGCGGCGAGTCATCCATCAATGGCGCAAACATCGTTCAGTTCCACGACAACGGCACGCGGGACCATTTATGGAAGGTGATCGTAGCACGTCCCTATTAGTTCGCCTCGTCATAGCCGCCTCTTCCTCTTCCAGCCGCAGGAATCGGCGGAGAGGAAGAGGCAACCTCTTCATCTTCACGCCCATAAACACACGAATAGATCCGATTTGCCAGACACCCCACACTGCACGATCATCGAGCGCATGTTTCATCCCGAAGCTTGATGGAGGCGGTAACGGTAGCCATCGCGTTCCAGGTGTCAAGGGCGGAGTAAAAGCAGGCCAGTGAGGCGGAGTAAAAGTAGTCCACTTCTAGATGAGAGGGTATTGGGATTGTGGGGAGTGTGGCTTCTGGAGCGTAGCGGAAGAGGCCATACTCCCCGCGGCGCGTGTGCCGGGGCATCTGGTGACGGCTCAGGAGTTGGACGTGGTGCGTTGACGTCTGCTCTGCTTGAGGCGGAAGCTGTCGCCGTTCATCTCCAGGATGTGGACATGGTGGGTGAGGCGGTCGAGCAGAGCGCCGGTGAGCCGCTCCGAGCCGAGGATCTCGGTCCATTCGGCGAAGGGCAGATTGCTGGTGACCATGGTGGAGCCACGTTCATAGCGTTGACTGAGCATCTCGAAGAGCAGTTCGGCGCCGGTCTTGGAGAGCGGCACGAAGCCGAGTTCATCGACGATGAGCAGCTCGTAGCTGGCGATCTGCTTCTGGAAGCGGAGCAACTTCTTCTCATCGTGTGCTTCGATCAGCTCGCTGATCAGAGCCGAGGCAGTAGTGAAGCGGACGCGGTGTCCGCCTTGACAGGCAGCCAGGCCGAGGGCGAGTGCGATATGGGTCTTGCCGGTGCCGGAGTTGCCAAGCAGCAGGACGTTCTCCTTGCGCAGCAGGAACTCGCAGCGGGCCAGTTCCAGGACCATCGGCTTGTTGAGCGTGGGCATAGCGAGGAAGTCGAAGCTGTCGAGGCTCTTGGTGACGGGGACCCGGTACCTCGATAGCATGGAGACCGCCGATCAGGAGCAACAGGCTACGATCGATCCAGCTGCGGTTCAGGCGGCACTCGAGAAGCTCAGACGGCATCCCGAACCGGAAGTGGGTTTCATGCCCGTAGCGAGAGCAAATGCTCCGGCTTATAACGTGCAAACGGCGGTTGATGCGGAACACGCCTTGATCGTCGCCCACGATGTATGTCTGGACTCGGGCGACAAGCGGCAGCTCGAACCGATGGCAAAAGCTGCCCTTGCCGCACTTGGCGTCGAGAGCCTCAACGTCGTTGCGGATGCAGGTTACTCGAATGGCGAACAGGCGGCGCATTGCGAAGAAGCTTGCATCCTGCCCCATATCCCTGTGATACGCAATCCAAATACCCAGGGCGGCGGTGCCTTCTTCAACCGCGACACCTTCCAGTACGACCCTGAACTCGATGTCTATCTATGTCCTGCTCAGCATGTCTTGAGGCGCAAAGGTATTTCGAAGAAGGACAAGGCGATCCGCTACCGGGCGCATGAACGGGACTGCGGTGCATGCGCAGAGAAGATACGCTGCACGACAGCCTCTCAGCGGCAGGTGCTCCGGTTGCTTCACGAAGATGCGCTTGAGCGTATGCACCAGCGCGCAACACCGGCGCTCATGAAGCTCCGCCGCTGTACGGTAGAGCATCCCTTTGGCACTCTCAAGTACCGCATCTTCGGGTATCCGCGACTACTCCTTCGCGGGACAAACGGGGCCCGAACAGAGATGAGTCTTGCAATCATGACCTACAACCTCAAAAGAATGGTGAATATCGTCGGCGTGCAGGAGCTTACAAGGCAATTTGCGAAGGCTTGAGACCAAAGCCTCGTAAAAGAACGCCTCTAATCAGGGGCGTTCTTTTCGTTCCGAGTAATGCATCCTGGAGGCCTCAGTTTCGTAACACCCTCGCAAGGTTCCCGCCGCTTGCCGACTCATCCGCGAAAACCGAGGTTCATCATGGATAAGACAGAAGGCACAATTCGCAAGCTACTCGCCGCGCTTCCTGCCTCCGGCTACGACCTCGGCATCCTCAGCGATGGAGGAATGGATCGCTTGGAATCCGTGCCAGCATCCTGCCTCTTGCGGATGCTCCCCTACCTGAAATATCGCAACGCCAACGGCGCACACATCTACACCCGCCCAACAGGAGAAAGCCCCTACACACTGCTTGACGATCTCACCCTCACCACCCTCACACGACTTGAGGCCGATGGCTACGCCCCGCCGCTGCGATCGAGACAAGCCCCGGCAACTTCCAGGCATGGCTGAGGCACTCGCAGCCACTCGCTAAAGAACTTGGAACACTTGCCGCAAAGACCCTTGCCGCGCACTTCGGTGCAGATCGCAGCGCCGCAGATTCGGCCGCATGCCCGGATCCACGAAGCGCAAGCCGCAGCACCGCAACGCCCAAGGCCTCTACCCGTTCGCGCGCCTTCACAGTCACACCGGCCAGCCATTCCTTGCCGCCGAAGCCTTCCGCTCTCAGTTGGTCGCTCTCCATAGAGGCCGAGCAGGAGCGCGCGGCCTCACGTCTTCGCATCGCAGCGCGACCTGCAAGCTATTCCGCGCCTGTTACGCTATCGCTCTTCCGCCTATCCCCACGCTACCAAGGCCGACCCGCCGCCGATATGGCCTTTTGCATCGCCGCTTACGCCCAAGGTTGGTCCGAGTCCGATATTGCAGCCGCTCTTTCGCGCGACTACCTCTCTTGCGATCTAAGTATATCTCGCCAGTCCACCTACATTCACCGAACCCTTACCGAAGCAGTTCGTTGGGTTGCTTAGAGCAGGGAGTCGATAGCGCCCTCATCTCTAAATTTTGCGGCGTGCTGTCGCTTCGCTGGAGCAGCACGACCTTAGTGCGCCTGTGGTCGCACCTGCGCTCCGCGCGGCAGGAAGACGTTCCGAGGCTGTTACGAATGTATGGTCCGCCGCAGGACTGCAAGGGAAAAGTTTGGTCGAAGACAAGTCTGCGCAAATGTATTCGGCCTTTGGGTGGAGACTAGATCTCCTGGCCATGATGAGTTGCGCGCGTGTCCTCCCTTAGAACTCGATCGGTCGTTGAAGACCATTCGTAACATCGGGTTGCGGACACGCCGTTGTGACTGTTCTTTCGTCCTTGCTTTTCTTGCAGACTTCGGTGGAGAAACTTGAAGCCGTCGTGGTGGTGTGGGAAAGTGGAGCGCGCAGCGCTTCCAAGCCGAAGGCGTCTTTTCCACACCGTTAGGTTGCGACGAGTCTGTATTCGTTGCCGCTGGAGAGCACGGCTCAGGCGATGCGGGCCAGCTTGTTAGCCATGGCGACCACAACGACGTTCTTGGGCGCTCTGGCGTCGAGTGCATCGAGCCACGCTCCAATCGGTGCTCGGTCGCGCTGGATATGCAGTACCGCAGCTCGCGCGCCGTGGATCAGGATCCTGCGCAGGTACGCGTTGCCCCGTTTATTGATGCCAAACAGCTTCGCCTTGCCACCGGTCGAGTACTGGCGTGGCACGATACCCAGCCAGGCTGAGAACTCTCGCCCCTTGCGGAACGCGGCACCGTCGCCGCCACGATGGCCGTGGCCACGACGGGGCCTATGCCCGGTATCTTGCGAATGCGCGTGCAGCCCGCATCCGGCGGCAGAGATCCGTTCCAGTTCATCGTTCAGCTCTTCAATCTGCTGCTCAACAAGCTTCCACTCACTCCACAACCCGTCGATCAGGTTGCGCATCCGTGGCGTCAGGTCTGCCTCAGCGTTCTCGAGGATGTCCGCCATGGCGGCCCTGAGCTTGGCAGGCGTCTGCGCAAACACCAGGCCGCGTTCCAGTAGAAACGCCCTTAGCTGGTTGATCACTGCCGTACGCCGCGAGATCAATCGGTCGCGGACCGATGGGTCGCCTGCAGGTCCAGTTGGTCATCCATCTTGATCGGGACGAAGCGCATGTTCTTGCGTTGAACGGCCTCAGTGATCGATTCCGCGTCGATGAAGTCGTTCTTGTTCGACTTTACAAAGGGCTCCACAAACTGGGCTGGAATCAGCCGGGCATCGTGCCCTGCTTGCGCAGTGCCCGGCCGGCCAGGCTGGTCCTCTGCTATCCGAACTGGACGGCGACGAGGAGCAGGTGTCCCCACTTCAGCCCATGAACCCCAAGGAGCGTATGGTTGCCGATTACGCCGAAACCGGAGTGACCGTAGGACATCATCCCATGGCGCACTGCCGTAGACGTCTTCGTGACCTTCAGGTCTTTCGTGCGGGTGATCTTAAGCTTGTGTGGCATGGCGTAAAAGCCCCCATCGCCGGACAAATGATCTCCCGGCAGCGGCCAGGGACCGCTCACGGCTTCATCTTTGTCTCGCTTGAAGATGAGACTAGCATCGCAAACGCTATTGTCGATCGAGACCTCTACGAGGCCAAACCCCTCGCTTATCACCTATGCCAAGTTCCTCTTGATCGACGGCACTCTCCGAAACATCGACAAGGTAATTCACACTCGGGCGAAGCACATCGAGGAGCTGAACATCACCGCAACGCCCATGGAGTCCCATGACTTCCAGTAGGAGACCGCGATGATTAGAGGTAGACCCAACGCTACTGTCATCAGGGGCAATCTGGCTGCATCGATGGTCTAATCCTGTGCTGATTGCAGCCCGGAGTTTTCCTGATCTCAGGAACAGGGACGATCGGGATTGCCGGAGCGCGGTGCCCATCTCATCGCCGGGACAGAGCCCATGTGTGGGTTGTAGGTGATCGTGATATCTTGTTCTCCGCGTCGAATCGGAATGCTGACTGCTTTATCGAAGCTTGTATAGATGGGAATCAGATCGATATCGTCGATCATGACATCACCGTCCCGGAGGCCAGCTTTGGCAGCTGCTGACCCAGCTGCTACGCCTCCGATCTTAGAACCGGCCTGCAGTCGAACCGGATACTTGAAGCCCATATCGAATCTGCCGGCCCGCTTTGGGGAGCCAACGAAACAATCACCAAATGCGTCCGGTTGGGGCATGAGAAGCTTGCCGCTTAACATGCTTTGCCAGTCCTCGACAGCCCAAGCTCCTGCTTTGCTTGCCAGAACATTGCGCCAGAGCTCATTCGTCCCAGGCTCCCCGCTCCGAATGTGTCTGCTCACTTCGTTCACGAGGTCAACAACCTTTACTCCCGCGTGGCGAGCCTCAAGCTTGGCTGAAAGATCGGCGAAGTAGAGAGTGCCTCGCGCATAAGGGACAGTCCAGGCATTCCGCCCAGACCACATTACCTCCGATAATTGCCTGTTTGGAGTGGTAATGAGAGCGTTCGTGTAGTACTCAGCGGACTCCTGGTTGATAAGGTCCAGGTATTCACGGGGAGTGTAAAGCTGCGCGGAATAGGGCAGGATCAGCTTGAAGTAGTCCGCCGTGCCCTCCGTATACCAGAGCCCCTCATCTCCAGGTGCAGCATCAAGATCCTCGATCAATCCATGAACCATCTCGTGGGCGACCAGATCGTGCAGACCGGAGCCACCGGGATCCATGCCGACCGGAAGGTAGAGCAGGAACGAGGCATGGCCTGCACGCCCGCTTGCGAAAGGACCGCCTTCGTAGGAGCGAATCATGAACCGAAACGGGGCCGTTGGCGACCCCTGAAAAGCTTGGCGCTCTCCGTCAAAAGCCCGGGAGGTCCATTGTGCAGCCCGTTCGAGACTTTCAGGAGGAAGTCCCAATGAAAAGGTGCTCAAGCCCTGAACCGGTGCTGGAGAGGGGTAAGTTCTTAGTTGACCTGCCAGGAAGAGAGTATTGCGCAATGCGTCTCTGTTCAGGTCCTGTACAAAATCCCCAGTTGCGTACGAAGACACAGCACTTTGCCCTTTAGGCAAATTCCAGTGCACGTGTGCTTGGACCGTGCCTTGCAGGTTTGGAACACACAGAAAGCTGACGAAAGCTCCGGAAATTCCGCCTCCAGCGGCCTGCAGGTCGATCTGAGGTCCCCGTTTTGCAGTCTTCGCGAGCGCTACAGGTACGAAATAAGACACATGGACCGGACCAGCAGCAATCCGAAGTGCACGCCACATCTCGAACGTGCTGCCGTCGTGTTCACTCTTAACTGGCATAGCGAAAGATAATTGGCCGTGATCGTCGCTCACGTTGAGGTCCGTGACTTGATCCTTCGTGCGTAGCAGCATTGGGGCCAAGGTCTCGAACTCTAATTCCAACGGCTTCGTTTGCTGCAGAGCTACGCCCAAGAGGGTGTAGCGAACAAAAATTGCATCTGCACTGGGATCTGCACTTAATCGTGGGGTTAGGTCGAAATTCAGGACTGCTTTATTTTGAGCATTTACATGGAAAGCCCGACATCCCAACGCCCCTGTTAGCGCCAGGAGCATACAATTCGAAATTGCATTTTTCAATCTGTAACTTCTCAAGATATCACCTAAATCAGCGGTATTGTCAGAGGGCCGATCCGGCTGCTGGGCGTGGCGGGTGCTGTCTTCATGTGGCAGGCGCAAAAGAGCGGTAGAGAGTAGCGGAAAGGATCGAGAAGGTGCCGGCGAGCTCGCGGGCAAAGTTACCTTCTTTGAACAGCCTTGGAGCCAGCTTTACTTGGCTTTCATTCATCTTTCTGGGGCGGCAAAAGCGAACGCATCGCTTCTGGGCGTCTCCTCGACCGCTTCCTGCGCGTTCGCGGATGAGGTCGCACTCGAACTCAGCGATCTCGGTGAAGATGGTCGTGATCACCTTGCGGGCGTGGGTGGTGGTTTCGGCCCGGCGCTCAGAGATGAATCGAATGCGTGCTTCAGCGTCGCTGATGGACTTGATTGTTTCAAGCAGCTTGCGTGTGGACCGAGCGAGCAGGTCGAGCTTCCAGACGATCAGCACATCTACCGCGCGCAACTGATCGAGTATTCGGTTTAGCTCTGGCCGGTCGCGCAGACCTCGGAAGACTTTGTCACTCATCCTCTAACTCTACAACGAGGGCAAGTAACGTGACTTAGATAAGAGATCCTTTGCAGCAAACTTTCTTGTGCGTCAGGTACCTTAGGCGAACAATGTCTCAAAAGAGGGGAGAGATGTTGTATGTGGTCTACTGTCGCGTGGGAGTAAACAACACATCGCAAATGTGCTTTGCGCCACCGCGGCCGGTGACCCGCTCACCTAACGCTTCCGGCTACAATATCGCTCCCACAACCCAGCCCATACTTCGCCAGGAGAAATACACCTTGAAGCGCGAACTCGTCCCCTTGCGCTGGGGCTCGTCGGCTTCGGCTTCGTCAGCTTCGCGTCCGAGCGAACCACCTTCAACGCCCGCGCAGAAGGACTCTTCAATAGCTCGCTTTTGAAGCGCCCCCCTGCATCGTGCCCATGAGCGCTTGCTACGAGTGACGCAAATCCGATCGGCAAGCGATTCAATCTACCACGCATAGCCGCCTCCTGTTGCACCCAGCTTGATTGCCGTTCGCAAGAGCAAAAGTTTGTGAAGCTAGGAAGCTGCTGGGCGTCTACACGGCTGAGGCCGTCCTTAAATCGTCACTCCACCTGCGGCCTGAATCAACTGCCCGGTGATCCAGTACGATTCATCCGACGCCAGAAATACCGCCACCTTGCCGATATCGTCCGGCTGTCCCGCTCGTCCGAGCGGCGTCCCTTTCACCGCCTTATCGTATCTCTCGCCTTTCATAAAGCCCGATGCCTCCAAAGCTTCCGTTCGAACCAGTCCGAATTCAGCGCATTCACTCGAATCTGCACTGAAGCAACAATGTTCCACCTGCCGGACGTGAGTAGAGGCGTAGCGGTCCTATGTCCTAGAATATAGATGTGCCGCCACATTTTGACCTGAACGACGTTCGAATCTTCTCCGCGACCATCGATGCAGGAAGCATGAGCGGTGCTGCCAAATTGCTCGGGCTGCCTACCTCGACCGTTAGCCGAAGCATCTCCAGACTCGAAAAGCAACTGGGCATGCTCTTGGTCCGCCGGGGACAGGGTGGAGTGGTTCTGACGGACGCAGGAGCCGAATACTTCCCGTCCTGCCGGGAAGCTCTTCAGCTTTTAGAAGAAGGGAAAGAGGCACTCTCTAAACAACTGGAACAGCCGATTGGCACGATTCGGCTCTCCTGCCCAGTCACTATGGCACGTCAGCTCTTGGCTCCCCTTATGCGAGACTTTGTGGGTCGTCATCCGTCACTCAGAATTGACATTGTAACGTACATTCCAAGCCAGGATTTCGTGCCGAGTCAGGGCACGGACGTGTTCTTCCATCTCTGGCCAATCGAGAACCATGGTGGATCTACACGAGCATTCCCTTCGACCCGCCTCGGTGTGTATACCTCGAAGGCATATGCGCGTTCGGCTGGGGTCCCAAAGACTCCTGAGGAGCTTGTGGAATTTCAATGTATCGGATCCCAAGGCGTGCCTGAGTTCGCAAGGTGGAAACTTTCGAATGGCGCGCGCGAAGTAAACCTAACACTGAACTATCAAGTTATGGCGGCCGACCCAGGGACGTTGCAAATGCTTGTACTAGATGGCCTCGGCATCTCTATGTTACCGGTCTGGATGGCTCTTGAGCCCGAAACGACGGAACACCTGATTCGAGTTCTTCCAGATTGGGAGCCTACACCTGTAAGACTTTTTGCTACCAGCGCGAGAAGCAAGTTCCTTCCGCCGAAAGTCGGGTTCCTCCTGGACTTCTTAGGTGAGTACATTGGAACAGAAGCCGACCCAAGAGCAATCGGGAAGCCTGCAAGCGCGTGCTTTACCTGAAGATTGGGCTCGCCTCCTGGTGCGATTGTGAGGGCGCTTTAGTCCTCGATGTGGAGTAGTAAGCTGCTAGCCGGCGTTGGAAATCGTTCGCTCTCCCGCTCATAACGGCCGGCGCAGCGTTACCTTCATAGGGTCGCAGAGCTCGCGACGACTTTGGAGACTACGCCCCGGGCGTTTCTCATCCGGGGGCTGCTCGGGAAACCTTATCATTTGTCTTCGGCATAGGAAGTCTAGAAAAACTTCCCCCATGCCTTCTCGAACCGCGCTTTAGGAAGGCGAGTGAATCGCTCCCGCACACGTGCTAGTGCATCTGCGGCACGCATGCGAACGTCCCACAGGTCAAAGCCCTGCAAGACTCCATCTCGCTTGCGGAACTCGCCATTAACTAGCACGTGTTGGATATCGGAGTTCTGCGTGTAGAAGAGTAGGGTTGCGATGGGGTCGGTCATCGGCTGCGCAGAGATGTCATTCGGCCGTATAACCAGCAGGTCCGCACATTTGCCCGGGGCGAGGCTGCCAACCTCGTTCTGAAGGCCTACGGCTCGGGCACCCAGCGATGTGAGCATTTCAAAGACCGGACGCGTCGGCCAGCCGATGGTCTTCGGCATTTCACCCGCTTCGGCTGCCTGTTGCATACGCTCAATCTGCAACAGCAGATGAGCCTGTTCCAGCATGAAGGCCCCTATGACACAGGTGGTGTCAATACCCAGGCTGGAAGCTCCACCCATCTCTGCAAACTTGCGCGCCATGAGCTTTCCCAATCCCATCCCCGATTCCGTGTCGGGACAGGTGCAATGGCCGATATTTGTCTTCACCATGAGCTCGAGATCGCTGTCATTGAGCTGGTTGTTGTGACTCAGCAAGGTAGGTGCCGTGAATGCACCGGCTTTCTCGAGCGAGGAGAGGTTTGACTTGTACACACCCAGCATCCGGACCGCGTTCCAGTGGCTTGTGATTAGTGCGGGCTGAAGTGTACGCGCGCGCTCGAAGACCCGCTTGGCCTCGTCCAGCGATCCGTAGGCAGTGCCTTCCGCCAAGGCAACGCCGAAGCGCAATGGTCCAGTGTTCCCGTCGAAGAACTGCCGTCGGACTCGTTCGGCATTCTCGTAGTGCCAATCATCCGCAGGCCTGGTAAGCAGGTCGGTAACGGCTTCGGCGTCGATCTGCTGATCGTTCAGGAAGTCCGTTACATTCTGCAGTGCGTAACAGAAGAATCCACCGATCCCGCTGTCAAGCAGCCCTCTTGCCAGACCGTCTGAAACGCCCGGAGACTTCTGAAGATGGCTATGGTCTACCACCGTAGTCACGCCAGCGGCAAGGCATTCCAGGCCTCCCAGGAGATTGGCAATATACGCGGCCTCTGCATCAAAGCAACCGCTGAAGCGTGCCCGCTCCTTCATGTACTCGGGAAAGCTCCAGTCGGAGGAGAACCCACGTAGGAGGCTTTGCCAAGCGTGGTGATGGCCGTTGATGAATCCTGGGGTGACGATGCAGCCTGAAGCATCGATGACCTCAATCCCTGACACATTTAGGTGCTCGGCGACTGCGTCGATGCGGCCCTCCTTGACGTGCACGTCGCCTACTGGGAGATCCCCGACGGACGGTTCCATCGAGATGACATGGCCGCCACGAATCAGTAATTCCGTCATTAGAGACCCCTCGCGGGCAATGATCTTTACCGCTCGCCACTAAACGTATCACTGTTGGCGTGAGTTGTTTATAGCGGCACTTCATCAAGCAAGCTCCAGTTCACGATTTCGCGAACTGGAAGATAGTCACCACAAGTCGGTACACCCTCATTCGCATGGCCTTATGAAGGGCATCACTAAAATTGAGTTATCCGGTCCTAATTGCCGTGTTGCACCGGCGCAACACACGTTTGCAACACGCGAGCGCAACAGCCCGAGTTTCTCGAACATCCATACCATGACACTGAGACGGCAAGGCAAGATGAGGTTGCACAGGTGCGAGAAGGAAGACTGGTCGTAGTAACGGGTGCCGGTGGCGGAATCGGAGCGAAAATTGTCGACCGATTCTTGGCAAATGGCGATCAGGTGATCGGTCTAGACCGCTCCGAATCTTTACTCGACGAACTCAAAAGCGCCCGAGAGCCGGATGCGCAACTGTCGATCCAGAGAGTGGATATCACAAGCTCCTCTGAAGTGCTCGAATTTGCCCGGCACCTGCGAAGGACGTACGGTGGAATCGACGTACTCGTGAATTGCGCTGGTTACTATCCCGTTGTCCCATTCGAACAGATGACACTCGCTCAATGGCAGGAAGTCATTGGAATCAACCTGACCGGCACTTTTCAGATGACGCATGCTCTACTCCCCTTGATGAAAGAACGCGGCTGGGCGCGGATCATAAACATCGGCTCAGCCTCAGTCTTCGAGGGAGTCCCAGGCCAAACACATTACGTCTCCGCGAAGGCCGGCCTTGTGGGCTTCACTCGGTCTCTCGCCATGGAAATCGGTAATTATGGAATTACCGTGAATCTGGTGGCTCCTGGACTCACGCTGACGGACCCCGTGCTTGAGAACATGCCCAAGAAGCTGATAGACGAACAGCGGCAGCTAAGAGCGCTGAAGCGGGACGAATCTGCCGTCGACTTGGCTGGTCCCGTCTTCCTGCTTGCATCCCCGGACGCCGACTTCGTTACTGGTCAGTCACTCGTTGTCGACGGTGGCAAGGTCAAGCATTGAATCGCGAAGGAAAGGAATCGGAACCATGGAGGACAAGGCGCAAAATCTGAGGGTACTTGCGGTGTGGGCCTTAAGTCCTTACGCAAGCCAAGTTATTCCGTCGCCCATTAACGTCATGACGCATTACGGAAAAATGCTGGCGCCGTCTTCTGTGCACACGGTACATAGAGCTGTGGGACGAGCTATGACTCGGCGGCTTACGCTGGCCCGCGTTCTGCTCGTCGCTGGGCTGCTGGTAGGGCTCGTCAGCTGGTGGGAAAGCGTAGGCCATATCGGCGACCCGGCTTTCACGCTGCCGGCGACGTTTCCCCTAGGCCCGACGCACGGGTGGTACCACGTGTTCCGCGAGGTCTGCAAGGATGTGGCGGAAATGGCGGTGTTCCTCGCCGTCTTTTTCGGCCCTCCGTCGCTGCGCACCCGCGGGACTTGGTGGCTGATCTTCGTCTTGATGCTTGGCTATTACGCGCCATTCTGGATCGGGGAACCGTTCCTGCCTGCGTTGTCTGCGCCAAACACGATCGCCCACGTGATCCATACTGTTATGGCTGCGCTTTCGCTCGCCGCACTGTTTGTCGGCCGCTCGGCATTCATCTTCAAGGTGGAGAAGCTCTCATGACCCTGACGCACTAGGTGGAGCGCCTTCTGCATCGTGCTGCGATGCTGGCAATGCGGACTTCGTTACTGGTCAGCTACTCGTTGTCGATGGTGGTAAGGTCAAGCGTTGAAATGCGAAGGAGAGGAAACCGGAACTATGGAAAACAAAGCGCAAATTCTGAAGATACTTGCGGTGGGGGCCGTAGGTCCTTCCGCAAGCCTCGTAATTCCAGAACTGCTGAAGCGCGGAGCTTCTGTACGCGGTTTCGTTCATAGAGCGGAAGACAAAAAAGCTGCACACACGCTGGGATTGACCGACGTTGTCACCGGCGACCTGACCGATGTAAGCGCGGTTGCTGCTGCCTTGTGGGGCATGGATGCAGCCTTCTATATTGCACCCGCCGTCCTGGAGAACGAGGCTCAGGTGGGTACCCAGTTTGTCGCTCTTGCGGAACAATCCGGTCTGCGGAGAGTTGTGTTCTCCTCCGTCATTCATCCGATCCTGAGCGAATTGGAGAATCACGCAGCGAAGGCACCAGTCGAAGAAGCACTGCTCGATTCAGGCCTGGAGTACGTCTTTCTTCACCCCGCGATGTTCTTCCAGAACCTCTCGTCATCATTCGCGAAGGCGAAAGAGAATGGCGTGTACGGGGAGCCATGGTCAAACGAGACCCGCTTCACGCGCGTAGACTATCGCGATGTCGCAGAGGCTGCTGCCATCGCGCTCACGGAAGATCGGCTGCTATATGGCACATTCGAACTCTGTTCAGAAGGCAACCTGAACAGGTACGACGTAGCTGCCCTGATGGGATCGGTACTCGGCCGCACTGTCACCCCGACAAGATTGGAACTGCCAACTTACGGTGGCCCCCCACCAAAGCTGAGGCGGATGTTTTCCTGGTATGACCAGCACGCACTGCTCGGCAATGCGACCACCCTGCGAGCCATTCTTGGCCGGGAACCACGGACGCTTCGTTCTTTTTTTGAAGAGCTCCGACTTGAGGAATAGGGCATTCGATTCATAGTGCTAACGAACACAACGAGAATGCAGGAGCCTACGCCAATGTTTGAAACGCCTAAGCCTAAGTTTGAGATGCGCGGCCAGTTCACCCCGGAGAACACTGCGCTTGTTTTAGTCGATTACCAAGTTGGAACTCTGCAGCTGATTCGCTCCACCAGTTCCGACGTGTCCCTGCGCAACGCCGTCACGCTCGCCACTGCCGCAGTCCGGCTTGAGATTCCAATCTTGTTGACATCGAGCCAAGAAGACCACATGCAAGGGCCCATCGCCCCGACCCTGCAAAAAGCAGCCCCGGAAGCATATAAGAGTCGAGTCCGACGCGTGGGTATCGTCAACGCCTGGGCCGACCCGAACTTCAGCGGCGCCATCGAAGCAACAGGCCGGAAGAACCTCATCATGGGCGGGGTAACAACTGACATCTGTCTTATCTTCCCGAGCATCAGCGCCGTCCAGCTCGGATACAGTGTTCAGGCCATTCTTGATGCCTCAGGTTCTTCGTGGGACATTCAGGAAGCGGTGGCGCGGCAACGCATGCAGCAGGCGGGTGTCGTTCTCACCACGACGAATACCGCGATCGCTGAACTGATTCAGGACTGGGCTTCGCCAGCGGGCAGTGAGATCATCAAGCTTCTCGTCGCGTCAGCTCCCATGATGCAAGCAACCAGCTAAGGAGCATCCTTTGACTCACTCGACAAGCACTCCTGAGATCGCAAACTACCGCAGCGTCACGGCAACCGTGAACGCAGTTCGTCTTCACTTTTGGATCGGCGGCAATCCCCACGGGAAGCCGGTCCTCCTTTGGCATGGCTTCCTGGGAACCGCTTACAGTTGGCACAAGTTGATGCCGCTACTCGCGCAGGCGGGGTATGCAGTCCTTGTGCCAGATATGCGAGGCTACGGAGATTCTGACAAGCCGGAAGGAACCGAGGGATACGACGCTCGCGCGTTGGCGGAGGAATTTCGAGCGCTGGTTCGCCAGATCCAGTTTGGCGGCGGCCAGAAGTTGCTCCTTCTGGCTCACGACATGGGAGCCCATCCGGCGTTGCTCTGGGCGGCGGACCATCCCGACGAGGTCGAAGGCCTCGTCTATATGGAAGTTCCGACCATGCTGGAAGAATTCCTGACCAAGGTCATCGTTTACACTCCGGAAGCCATGCAGAAAGGTTCGATGTGGTGGTGGGTTCTTCCCCTTGCACCGGGCGTGCCCGAACGTCTCATTGTCGGCAAGGAACGCGAGTTTCTTACCTGGTTCTACGATGGAGCCACTGCTGATCCGGCTTCCATTAGCGAAGCTTCCATTCAGGAAACGTTAAGAACTTTCCAAGGAACTGAGGGAGTGCTCGGGGCTCTTGGCCTTTACCGCGCGGCTTTCACCACGATCGAACAGACCACTCCGCTGAGAAGACACCGGGTACAGACCCCTTTGCTTGCCATCGGAGGAGAAAAAGCCCTTGGAGCAAAGGTAGGCCAGATGGTCAGCGCAGTCGCGGACCACGTGACGGCGAAGACGCTGTCGGGTTGCGGCCATTTCATTCCAGAAGAACAACCTGCGGAGCTCATGCGTCTTTTCCACGACTTTGCTTTAAAGCTGGAGTAGCGATGGCCTTCTATTCGCGTCGTTCTACCATTGCGATGGCCGCACTTGCCGGTGCGGAGCTCGCTGGCCGGAGCCTCTGGGCCGCAATTTCGCCTATGGTCTTCCAATCTTCACCTACCCTATCCCCGCGAAACAGGAGCAGCCTCATGTCCGAATCCGAACCGCAGTATCCACCTCTTCCCGCCGACGATCTGCAGCGAAGCCTCACCTTCGCACAGCCCGACACGGACCAGACGCTTCCTCACATCGGTCTGGTTGGAGACACCTATACGATCACAGTCTCCGGCAAGCAAACCAACGGCCGCTTCTGTGTCATTGATATGCACATCCCACCAGGTGGAGGTCCCTCCCCTCATCGTCACGACTTCGAGGAAACGTTTATTCTGCTGGAGGGAGAAGTCGAGACCACCTTCCGCGGCAAGAAGTCGATAGTGCGGGCCGGAGACACGGTAAATATTCCTTCAAACGCACCTCACCAGTTTCACAACGCTTCTTCGAAGCCTGCTCGCCTGCTCTGCATTTGCTCACCTGCCGGCCAGGAGGAGTTCTTTCGGCAAATCGGTATTCCCGTCGCGACACGGACCACTGCACCGCCTAAGCTCGACAAATCTCAACAAGCGGAGATGATGGAGAAGGTGAAAGCCCTCGCCCCAAAATACCGCACCGAACTGCTCAAGGAAGCGTAGCCTGGTCTCGACGCTGCTAGGCCTTCCTCTATAGTAGGTGGCAGTTCACAACAGTCGCCGACTCTCTTGCCGCAGCCACCACCTTAGCTAACAGGTTTCGGGAGCCTATGCCGCAGCTCGACCTCAACGACATACGGATCTTCGTTATTGTGTCTCAGGCTGGCACCTTTAGTGCTGGCGCAAAAAAGCTTGATCTTCCAACCTCGACGGTAAGTCGATCCATAACGAGGCTCGAGCAAAGTATCGGAGCCATGCTCTTTGAGCGCAGCCCAAAGGGTCTCGCGTTCACGGATGAAGGCCGGGAATACCTGGCTACATGTAAGAAAGCGCTTCGTTCGCTTCGAGACGGGCGGGATCTTCTTGAAAAACACCGCGAGAATCCTGGCGGGCTACTCCGCATTGCCTGTCCTGTGACTTTCGCGCGCGACGTACTTGCCCCAGTGTTGAATCACTTTGTGGAAGCCTACCCTTCGCTGCGCGTTGAGTTTGAACTATACGCTTCTGGATGGGATGAGGAACCCCGAGAAGATGTCGATATCCTCTTCAGGCTCAAAGCGCCTAAAGATAGCACCAGACGTCTTCGCTGTTATCCAAGCATTCTGCGTGGTCTCTTCGCATCGAGGAGATATTCAGCGCAGCACGGAAGTCCGGAAGGCCCTTTGAGCCTCGCACAGCATCGTTGCATCGGCTCAGGACGATGGAAGTTCACCAAGGCCAATAGAGTGATTTCCCCCGAGATAAGTTTTCACGTCATAACGAGCGACCCGAGCGTCCACTTGGAACTCGTCTGCAACGACGTTGGCATCGCGACACTTCCTTTGTGGATGGCCAGACAGCCACACATAGCCAAGCTGATTGTTCCGGTTATACCTGAATGGACGCCTACTTCACTATCCCTCTGTGCCCTTTACTCCGGAACCACAAAGCTTACTCCAAAGGTAGGAGCCTTCCTGCAGTTTCTTGGAGATTACTTTGGTACAGACCGGGACCCAAGGCTTGGTGGCCATGAACTGAAGGAGCTCTTCACCGACCTTCACCTCACCGCATCAAGTCCGAAGAAGGGTCTGAATGATAAAGATGCTCATCCTACTCCGCCGAAAACTAGAGCTCTCGTAAGAGCAGTTCGCGGCTAATCACCGCGACAAACACGCGCCCCTGTTCTCGCCGCAGCCAGAGGTTAAGCAGCTTGTCCGCCGATGTGCCTTTGCTGCTGATCCATCGTTCAGTCCCGCTTTAGCTGCCATGTATTCATCAGCTCTGAGGGCATGTCTTCATAGCCTCGGGGTGCGCTTCCGAGCAACTCGTGAAGGCGTTTTACTTCTGTGTCCGTGGAAGCGAACGTCACTTGAAGTGGCCTAGAGCAACACGCGGAATCGTAGGCCGACCAGACTGGAGACATGTTATGTGTTTGAGCTTCCCACGAATCGAAACTCTCACCGGTGTACACCGTGCAACACTGGTTTGCATGCGTGCAAACCCTAAAGCCTTGCATTCTGTCATCTGACACAACAGCAGATGAAATGTTTGTCCCACCGAGCTGGAACTCCGAATCGGTAAAATGTGAAAGGATGCGAATGTCTATCCTCGTGATTGGAAGTACAGGCACAATCGGGACGCACGTCGTCGAGTCACTTGCGCGTCGCGGTGCGGATGTCACCGCGCTCATACACAAAAATAAGGGAAAATTCCCGCATAATGTGAAAACGGTGAAAGGTGACACCACGGATGCCGATTCGATGCGCGCTGCACTCACAGGTATCAACACGGTCTTTCTGCTCAATCCTGTCGTTGCAGACGAACTGAATCGCGCACTGCTCGTACTGAACGTAACCCAGGAGTTTGGAATCAAGCGGCTTGTATATTTCTCAATGTTTCACTCAGACGTGTTTCTTGACTGCCCGCACGCAAACGCGAAATACGCTACGGAGCTCATGATCGAGCGATTCGGATTGTCAACCACAATTCTGCGCCCGAATTACTTCTTTCAGAATGACGGTAAACCGGTGGTTGAACTGGGTGTCTATCCTGAGCCGATCGGTAGCGTCGGCGTTACGATGGTAGACGCACGGGACATTGCAGAGATCGCAGCCATCAGCCTCATCCGGCGAGATCAGTCACCTGACGCCTTGCCAACGGAACGCATCGAGATACACGGCCCGGACGTAGTAACTAGCCAGTCTGCCGTTGCGCTCTGGTCTGAAGTCCTTGGACGCAACATTGCATACCTAGGCGATGATCTCCGCGCGGCCGAGAAAGCCAACCTGAAATTAGGTTTGCCCAGTGCGATGGCGTACGACGTGGTCGGCATGTTCAGAGGCTTTCAGCGAGATGGTATGGTCGGCTCGCCCGTCGAAGTCAAGAAGGTTGCCGCGCTTCTCGGCCGACCTCAGCGGACCTACCGCGAGTACGCCGAGGAGGCCGCCAAAGGGTTCTAGTCTCTCCAAATAAGATTCGTGGAGTGAGAAAAGTTCCTAGTTGCTTACCAAGCGATTTAGCTTCCTGACGGCTACAACTGCGTGTTCGACGCTTTCCCTGCCGGTTACGAGCCAAGTCCGAAGGGAATGTGTGCGCCGCATACTGGTGGTACTTTCGACGCCTACCTTCTTCTCGGCACACGGCCCTTCGTCGCAACCCCACTGCCCGCAGCTCAACCGAGCGGCAACCGCCAGGTTCCCAAGAGGGCGCTGTGCGTCCTGGGCGCCGGGATTGCCATGGCTGCTGGCGCTCTCATCGTTTTACGAACTTCGAGGCGGTGACGGAACCCGCTTTCCTGTGAGTGGTCTGTCCGATTCGAAGGAGAGGAAAGTATCTCGGGTGTTGCATACAGGAGAGGTTTTCTAGGGACCTCGCGGCAGATTTCACAGCTTCGTTGAGCGGCAGAAGATTGCGTCGGGAAATTGCAATTCGCCGATGAACCCTGGAGTAATCAAGTTCCGTGATAGCCCCGTTCACCGCCTTCCACTCTCCCCTTTGCTGCCTACGGCCCCCGGCCACTACAAACGAAGCGCCCCTATTCGGCAGCGACCAACACTTCTCAGCATTTCCGATCCGTCATACCGGGCGCTATTGGGAGCAGAAAGGGGGAGCGATGCCAGAAGACAATCAGAACAACCGGGAGCAGCTTTCGGCGAGAAGTCCACGGTTCAAGTCTGTCCACAGATGCGCCTATTGCGGAGCTATAGTGCACCGCGACGATGTGACAGAAGACGCGATGATTACCGGAGTGTTTGAATGCCCCGAATGTAGTCGATCCGGTCCCCTGAACGTGGTTGTGATCGAAACTTGATTAAGAAAACGAGTCTTCATGAAGCCAGACGCAAACCCATCTGCTTGACGGGGCTTTTCTGTTCGATCAAGCTCATAAAGGTCCGGACGAAATCCCGAACAGTTCGATTCTGGCTATCCGATCTGCAGGTGAGTCTTGTTTGCACTCGCAGCCCGTCTGCGTTCAGTGATCTCATGGTTAAACCTGCTCGCGCAATCCGCCACGCTCCAGCTTGGGTCAGCACAGCCACCCCAAACCCGCGACGAACGAATTGAGCGGCGTCCTCTGCGTTCATGACGTGGTGCAGTGAGCACCCAGATTTTGATGCCGGCCTCATGACTCGCACAACATCGTCGTACAAGAACGGATGGACGTGCCGTTCGAAGAGGACACAAGACGTATCTTCAAGATCGTTGGTGCCGATCTCGCTCTGAGCAGCGAGTCGATCGTCGTTCAGCATGACTACGAAGAATGTCTGATCTGACACCAACACCGACGTGAGGCGCGCGGTGTCTGGCAGCCCAGTCACAAAGGCTAAGTCGAGCGTTCCATTCAGAAGGTCATGCATGAGTTCTACAGCCAATCGGCTCGAAAGCCGGACCTTCAGCGTTGGCGTGAGCGGCAAGCGAAGCGACAGCAGATTGGTCAGCAGGAAGGGATCGGTGTAGGGCGACTTGCCCACATGCAGGACGACTTCTGCTTGTTCTTTAGTGGCGCGAGACAAACGAATCGCGCGCTCTTGATGTTGAAGAGAGAGCTTCGCTTCTGCAAGGAATATTTCGCCGGCTGGCGTAGGAATGTTTCGTCTACCCTCGCGTGAGAAAACCAAGAATCCAAGAGTAGCTTCCAGGGCTGCTACCTGTTTTGTCAGGCCGGATTGGCCGATCCGCAGGACCATTGCCGCCTTTGAGAATGTTCCTGCTTCTAATACAGCTATCGCCGCGCGCATTAGCTTAATATCGATTTCGACCATGGCCCATCTCCAGTGACAGCCCAAGGAGACGTTCGGAGTCGCGTCTCCGTGTGGAAAACTCTCCTCTTTTACGGAACGTCTGTCAATGCATTGCGCCAGGCATATGCGACGACATTCAAAAGCTAGCCTATCCGCTCTGCGCCCTATTCCGGCTGGGAATAGCGCTGGGACAATCCGGCATTGGACTTGATTCATAGCTCGCGCAATCCTACAGATCGAGGTGCCTTAAGGGGACACGCCACCCCAGATTGGGTGCTGCAGAGGAACTTTAGTTGCCGTGCGGTAACTACCGGCAGCAGTTGGATTTCGCTTCTGCCCACATGCCGTGCTCGAAGAACTAGTACTGCACGGTAACTACTTGATTCTTAGTTCGTCACGAACATTCCGGCGGCAAAGGAAAAACGTATGTTGAAGCTCCCACTGCGCAATAAATCTGTCGGAACGAAGGTCACTGAGGCCGAGTTTGAAGCTTTAGAAATGCGAGCACACTCGCAGAAGTTGACCCTTTCGGAGTGGGTGCGAGCAGAGTTGCTCGACATCAGGAAAGACGACGGGGACGAGGTATTGCTCGCCGAACTCTTGGCTCTGCGAGCCATCCTGATAAATCTTCTCTTCTCGCTCGGCAAGGGTGAGAGATTGACGACCGAGGCAATGAAAGAACTGATCGAGCGTGCTGATCGAGAGAAGGTAAATCGCGCAGCGGGTCGGCGAACTGACGGCAGACCGTCCGTTCGCAACGCTGGTGTTGAATTGGAAGTGAGGGCCTAAGTATGTCGGAATGGGGACGGAAGGAATACTCGAAAGCATGGCCGAGCCGAACGCCGGTTTGGACGTGGACGGCAACGCTGCTGTCACTGGCGTTTTTTGTCGGGATGCTGACGCTCCAATACGAAGAAAGCTGGACGGCGGCGGAGCGTCTGTACTTGACGGACTACCTGAAGAGCGGAGCGCGGGGCAAGGTGTCGGCAACGTCGGCGAGCAAGTACACGCTGCTGGAGGCGGCGGTCGGCAAGGGCCAGCGCCTTGTGATGGGCGACGAGATCGAGCAGGTTCCATCGTTGGGTGGTAGGCCGGGTTACAGGCTGACGGAGCAGGGTGTGAAGGACGGCATCGCGCGGCTGACCTGGGTGAGGGGTACGTTCAATGACCGGGGGCTGCATCGGATCATGAGTGAGGCCGTCTATGACAATGTCGGGAGCTGGGAATTCTATCGGCTTCCGGTCTCCCTCGAAGTGGCATTCTTCGTTCTTGCGTTGATCTTGGCGGTGCCGAAGGACCGGGCGCGGCGGATGATCTGGAAGCATGGCCGGAGGCTACGCGGGCCGGAGCTGGTGACGACGGCGGAGTTCAACGAGAAGTTGGGCAAGTCGAAGCTCTTGACGACTCATCTGCCGGATGGCATCGCGCTCATCAATGAGGAGCGGAGCTGGATCGACAAGGTCATGCGCAATGATTTGAGTCGCTGGGCGCGGGTTCCGCGCGACCGCGAGGCGATGCACTTCCTCATCGTAGGAGACAGCGGCACAGGCAAGAGCGCGGCTATAAGACAGATACTCTCGCAAGTTTGGGAACGCGGCGAAGCGGCCATTGTGTATGACCCGGCGATGGAATATCTGCCGCAGTTTTACAACGAAGCCAGGGGCGACGTGGTGCTGAATCCGCTTGATGCGCGGTGTCCGTTCTGGACTCCCGGCGACGAGGTTCCGCACGAGGCCGAGGCCCTTACGCTGTCCGTCAGCCTGTTCCCAGATCAGGGCCGGGAGAACCGGTTCTTCGTCGAAGCGCCGAGGAAAATCTTCGCGCACCTAATCAATCTGAGGCCGACGCCGGAGGAGTTAACGTACTGGATGGCGAACGCGGATGAGATCGACAAGCGGATCGCCGGGACAGAGATGGCGGCGATGATCGAGAAGGGCGCGGCGAACCAGCGCAGCGGCGTTCTGGGGTCGCTGAATATGGTGGCGGATGCGTTCAAGCTGTTGCCCAGAGAGTCGGAGACGAAGCAGCGTTGGAGCACGGTCGAGTGGGCAAAGGAGCGCAAAGGATGGGTGTTCCTGACATCGAAGCCGACGATGCGGGAGAGGATGCGTCCGCTCATCAGCCTGTGGCTGGACTTACTTGTATTGCGTCTGATGAATGAGGAATCGAGCACCCGCAAGACGTGGTTCGTGCTCGACGAGTTAGCCAGCCTGCAGCATCTACCGCAGCTTAAAACGGCGGTGACGGAGAACAGAAAATCGAATAATCCGATGGTGCTGGGCTTTCAGGGCAAGGCGCAGGTGGAGGCGCTGTACGGCCATGTTGCGGAGGCGATGCTGTCGCAGCCAGCGACGAAGATCTTCCTCAAAACCAGTGAGCCTCATGCGTCCGAATGGATCTCGAAAGCCATCGGTGAGATCGAAATCGAACGCTTCCGTGAGTCGCGGACAGTAGGCCGGTTCCCCACGAACTCGCAGAACGAGCAGCGCGACATAACCCGGGAGCCATTGGTTATGTCGTCGGAAGTGGCGGGGCTTGATCCGCTGCATGGCTACTTGAAGCACGGCAATTTCGTCGTGCGGATGCGTTTCCCATACCTTGAGCTGCCGAACCACGCGCAGAAGTTCGTCGAACGGAAGATGATCGCGACAGCTGAAAAAATGACCGCGCAGACGGAGTCTGTTGTGTTCAAAGAGGCCGAGCCGGTGATCGAGGTTGCTCCGCCGAAGAAGCCGCCGGTCGCCGTCTCTGCGCAGTTGGAGCCAGCCGCCCAGGTCAATGAACAGCAGCACTTTTTCGAGTGATAAATCATGGTGACGCTCTCAAAACCGATTAGCGCGGGACAGGCCCAGGCATATCACAAAGAGGAGTTCGCCAACGCCAAGGAGAACTACTACACGGAGGGCGAACGTGTGCGCGGCGAGTGGCAAGGCCAGCTTGCCGCGCGTTTCGGTTTGACCGGCGAGGTTCAAGAGGAGCAATTCGCCCGTCTGTCCGACGGCCAGCATCCGGTGACCGGCGAGCAACTTGTTCGGCATCAGACGGCGCGTGAATATGAGAACGGGCGCGGTGAGATGGTGCGTTCGATGGAGCATCGGGCCGGGTGGGATGCAACGTTCAGCGCGCCGAAATCCGTCTCGCTGACCGCGCTTGTTGGAGGCGATGATCGGATTAGAGAAGCTCATCGGGACAGTGTGGCGGTCGCGCTGAGCGAGATGGAGAGATACGTTCAGGCGCGAATCGGCGGCAATATTCCGGCACAGACGACAGGTGCATGGGCTGTCGCTAAGTTCGAGCATGACAGCAGCCGACCCGTCGAAGGGTACGCCGCACCGCAGCTTCATACCCATGCGGTCGTCTTCAATATCACCGAAACGGCGGACGGGGACACGCGGGCGCTACAGCCGCAGGAACTCTACAAGACGCAGCAGTACGCCACAGCGGTTTATCGATCCGAGTTGGCGGCGCGTTTGCAGGGGTTGGGCTACGAGATCGAGCGCGGGGAACACGGCCAGCCGGAGATTAAGGGATATAGCCGGGAGTATCTGGACGCCTCAAGTCCGCGGCGGCGGCAAATCAAAGACCATCTTGCGGAACACGGTCGCACCGGCCCTGAAGCTGCGGAGATAGCAGCGCACCACACGCGCGGCAACAAACAGAATCTCTCACACGATCAGGTACGAGCACAGCATCAGGCGATGGCAACCGCACACGGAGATCAGCCGCAGCGGGTTGTTCTAGCAGCCGCACAGCGCCCTGCTGTCGAGCTATCCCCGGAGGGATCGTTGACCGCCGCAGCCAACGGCATGAGCTATGCACGAGAGCGCGGCATGGAGCGGGAGGCCGTGACCGACGAGCGTTCCTTGATGCGCGACGCCCTTAAGCACACAATGGGCGAGGCGAGATTGCCAGAGATACGTGCCGAGTTCGGGCGGCGGGTTGAGGCGTCGGAACTGATCGAGGTGTCACATCGAGAGGGCGCAGCTGGGCGCACGTTCACAACTCGCGAGATGCAAGGCTACGAGCGCGAGTTGATTGACCAGATGAAGTTAAGCCAGGGCAACCGCGAGGTATTGGCGGACGGCAACGTGCGGCAGCGGACGATGGAGCATCATCCGCATCTGAGCTTGAGCCAGCGGAACGCTGTCGATACGGTGTTGACAAGCCGCGACCAGATGATGGCCTTGGAGGGTGTGGCCGGAGCCGGGAAGACGACTTCTTTAGCCGCCGTTCGTGAGGCCGCTGTGAGCGCGGGCTACGAGGTCGAGGGGCTTGCGCCGACATCGCGGGCCGCGCAGAAACTCGGCCAGGCGGGCATGGAAACGCACACTTTGCAGCATCATCTTGCGCGTGGTGACCGGGCCGACGACGGCCAGAAACGGCTCTATGTAATTGACGAATCGAGCATGGCGAGCACCAAGCAGATGCACACGTTCGTCGAGCGACTAAAGGAAAATGACCGTGTTCTCTTCATCGGCGACACGCGGCAGCATGAGGCCGTCGAAGCCGGAAGGCCTTACGCTCAGTTGCAGGAGGCGGGGCTTCGCACGGCGCGTCTTGACGAGGTCATCCGGCAGAAAGACCCGGCATTGAAGGAGGTTGTCGAGCAGCTTGCGCGGGGCGAGGTGCGGGATGCCATCGGCAATCTCAATGAACAGGGCCGGGTGCATGAGATCGGCGACCGGCAGGAGCGTATCGCGAAGATCGCCCGCGAGTATGTGCGTTCGCCGGAGAACACGTTGGTCGTCTCGCCCGACAACGAAAGCCGCCGCGAGATCAACACCAGCATCCATCGAGCGATGCAGAACGCGGGCCAGGTGAAAGACGACGAGCACCGAGTGCATGTGCTCTACGCACGGCAGGACATCACTGGAGTCGACCGGCAATACGCGCAGAACTACGAGCGGGGCGACGTGATCCGCTACTCGAAAGGCTCGAAGCCGCTCGGCATCGAGGCCGGGGAGTATGCGCGTGTGTCCCGTACCGAGCCGGAGAACAACACTGTCACGGTGACGCGGAAAAGCGGCGAGGAGCTGAGCTACGACCCGCGCCGGTTGCAGGGCGTGACGGTCTACCGCGACACCGAACGCACGTTCGCAGAGGGTGACCGTGTGCAGTTGACCGCTCCGTATCACGAGCAAAAGCTAGCCAATCGTGAGCTGGGCACGGTGGAGCAGATCGACGGCGGCGGGAACCTGAAACTGAAGATGGACTCGGGTCGTGAGGTCGAGTTCAATGCGCGCCAGCATCCGCATCTCGACTACGGCTATGCGGTGACGAGTCACAGCAGCCAGGGCCAGACCGCCGACCGGGTGCTGATTCACGTTGACTCTGAACAGGCGCACGGCGAACTGCTGAATAGCCGCATGGCGTATGTCTCCATCTCTCGGGCGCAGTACGACGCACAGATTTACACGAACGACGCTGCAACGTTGGGCCAGGAACTGAGTCGTGACGTATCAAAGTCCATTGCTCTTGAGGGTATGACCATCGCGAAGAGCCTTGACCCACAGCCGGTTCAGCAGATCGTAGAACAGCTTGGATTGGGCTTGAGCCTGTAGAAGTGTTGCAATACGTCATCCTTTATAATCAACTAATGACGTTTTGAGACAATAAGCGATGACAAACAACATGACGAAGACAATGCGTTATGTCGGCAAGCACGGGATCGTCAGACCCCGCGATCTTGAAACGCTTGGCATTCCGCGCGAATATCTCCTGCGTCTGTACCGGCGAGGCAAACTCAGCCGAACTGGTCGCGGCGTCTACACTCTACCCGACTCCGCGATTACCGAGAGACATTCCTATGCAGAGGTGACGAAGCGAGTTCCGGGAGCTGTTCTATGCCTTCTGACGGCGCTCGCCTTCCATGAGATCACGACTCAGAACCCATCGTCGATATGGATTGCCCTGGGGAAGGGAGCCAGAACACCCGCTCTGGAGTCGCATTCGCTCAGGATTGCTCGGCTGTCCGGGCCATCCCTTACAGAAGGCATTGAGACCCATCGTGTCGAGGGCGTTTCTGTCCGTGTTTACTCCGCTGCAAAGACCGTCGCGGATTGCTTTAAGTTTCGTAACAAGATTGGCCTGGACATCGCAATCGAGGCTCTAAGAGATTGCCTTTCGCAGAGGAAGGCGAGCATCAGTGACATTTACCGCAACGCTAAGATTTGCCGCGTCAGCAATGTCATTCGCCCTTACATGGAGGCCCTATGACGCGAGAACCCAACAAGAATCCAGCGGCATCCATACGAGCCAAGCTTCTCTCCCTCTCCCGCGAGAAAGGCGAGGATTATCAGAGAGTGCTCGGCAGGTTCGCCATCGAAAGATTTCTGTATCGGCTGGGGATTTCGGCCTACAGAGATCGCTTTGTGCTCAAAGGCGCAACGCTCTTTACGCTGTGGACCGGGAAAACCCACCGACCAACGAAGGACTTGGATTTGCTTGGCTGGGGCTCCTCTGCCATCGCTGACGTAGAACAGGTCTTCCGTGCGACGGCATTGTCTTTGATAGCCAATCTGTCGAAGGGACGACGATCAAACAGAACGACGAATACAACGGAGTTCACATCAGATTCCGCGCTGAACTTGCTGGGGCAGAGATCACTTTGCAGGTCGATATCGGATTTGGTGATGCAGTTTTCCCAGAGCCTGAGCTGGCGACGTTCCCTGTACTCCTGCCAATGTCAGCGCCGATCATTCGCGCCTACCCACGGGAGGCGTCGATTGCGGAAAAGTTGCACGCGATGATTCAACTCGACATCCGCAACAGCCGCATGAAGGACTTTTACGACATCTGGTTTATGGCGAACACCTGGATATTCAGGTTGGAATCATTGCGTAATGCAATCGCGTTGTCCTTCCAGCGGCGCGGTTCGGCGATGCCGAATGGCGTCCCATTCGCGCTGACCGACGAGTTCTTAACCGATGCCCAAAAGGTGCAGCTATGGAAAGCTTTTGCGGGACGCCTGGATGCTGGTGATAAAGCCCTTACTCTAGTCGAAGTGGGGGCCGTTCTCCGTGCTTTCCTTGTGCCGTGTCTTTCATCCGAAACCGATACCGCTCAAGTGTGGACACCGACTATCGGCTGGCGTGAGTCCAAGAGCTAATCCCCGCTTCGATCGGGCCGCTGGCGCGGCGTACTCTCCGCTCCGGCGTCTGTAAAGGCTCTGCGCTCCTCTTCGACCGCTGGCGCGGCGCTTCGCGGCCTTGACAGACGCCTCCGCTGCGGGTGATTTCCAGTTATGAGAAGAATGTATTCTTCTCATGTGTTCAAGAACACATGAAAACGCAACCGTGCCAGAAGCACCGCACTACTGCTCAACGAGCGCATCGGCCTGTTCTCGTCAGTTGAGAACGCCTCGGCGGATTGCTTCCGGGAAGTCGACTTATGAGGACTCGCCATCCGGCGCCGGACTCAGAGTTCCACAGCCTCGCCACCCCAAGCCGCCGGGTCGACATCCTCTACTGTTTGTGTCAGCGTCCAGATGTGTCCGGCGAAGTCTTCTAGCGTGGCTTGGCGCTCGCCGTACACATGCGTCTGCGGATCACGAAGAATGTGCGCCTCCTGATTCACCGCCCGCGCGCACAACGCGTCCACATCTGGCACTCGCAACAGTGTAGAACTCCTTGTTGCCCATTGTTTGTCTTCTCCCACCTCGCCCACGACCAGGCAAGCAGACCCAAACCGCATCTGCACACGATGGTTGCCAATCCTCAACCGCACCCGAAACCCGAACGCGGTCTCCAGCCACGCCACGGCCGCAGCCACATCCGGATACGCCACTACCGGAATCACTTCACAAGGGGGAGCCGACCTATTCTTCACCGTCACGACCTCCGCCACACAGATACACCTAACGCGGCTTAGTGGCAAGTTCGGTAAACGCAAGGCGACATATCAGGACGGATTCGTACCTGTGAGCTGCATAGGCTGAGCGCTCACTGATTCGGCGAGGAGCGTGGTCATGTCAGCTTCGAAGATCGATGGGTCGACAGCTCCAGCATGGCTGAGCGCGGACACACCGTGTCGAAGACTGCCACGGCTCCCGATCTCCGGCGATAGCTGCCCTTGCGGAAGAGGCCAAAGATGACTACTTGCTAATGGATCCCACGATGAGAAACGCGAAAGCTATCGTGAGGAGTACAACACGCCAGCGGTGAAGCAGGTCCCATCTACGCCGGTACGTCTTCCAATCGGGAGGCGGATACGACTTAAGACGGTTGTTGATCGGTACGAGGGCGGTGACCGAATACAGAATCGCCAACATCCACAAAACGGCCGATGTAGCGATCCAGATCGGTAAGCGGCCAGATCGGTGCCATTGAATTACAACCTCGGCTAAAGTAAGCAAAAATACAAGAATGTACCAAAACGGCATGAACCTCCCCTGCACCCGAGCGAGGGCGCTTGCGGCTGGCAGATGAACATCATCCGGAAGTTTACCGAGTGTTGGATGAACAAACACGGCGACGGCCAGTTCACATCCAACCATCAATCCAGCAACGGTAATCGCGGTGACAATTAGGACTTCCATCATGAATGGCTCCATACAATCATCTAAGAGGGGAGCTTGTTGACGGTATGAGGATCGTCGATTCAACGCCAACGATGTCTGATACATCAAAGTTCCTGGTGTCCTCGGCGAATTGTGTGCTTTGCATATACCGCCGAGCGACCTCGCCGGGTTCTTCGCCCGCCGCATAGGAGGCCAGCACGAAGAGCCGTGGCTCGGCATCCTCCTTGGCGGTCCAGAAGCCGTGGGCCTCAATCCCGAAGAGTGGAAAGCTGCTGAGATGACGGGGATAAATCTCATTCATGTAAAAATCGAGCGCCTCTTGGTGCGTAGTTTGTACACGCGCAGTTCAAAAGTTCGCATTGTCCTCCTTGCATTGCGTTGGGTTAGCAATCTACTGCTGTTCAACCAACTCACGGTCGCCATTTCAGAGTGCCGGCGATGCCCGTCTTTCCGAGGCGTGCATCTGCTGCACTTGCGCGTTCACGGGTGTTCGTGTTGGACCACTAGCTGTTGGCGATGGCCACGGCCTTCTGAAGATATTCATCGCTGGAAAGTTGAGCGACCATGAAAGCGGCGAGGTCGGCACGAGTCAGCTTATGAGCAATCTCTCCGGTTTCAGGGGAGAAGACGTGAATGTTTCCCGTACCTGGATCATCGTTGAGAAAGGGTAGGCGAACGATAGTCCAGTCGAGGCCACTTGCATCCACAATCGCCTCCATAGCCGCCTTGTCCTTCATCTCGCTCCGCAGGAGTGTCGACAGGAACAGGCGTTCGTACCAGTTCGTATTCGCCTCGCTCTCTCCTGCGCCAATCACGGAAATGACTATGAGGCGGCGAACTCCGCTTGACTGCATAGAGGCAATGATGGTCGCGGCGGCACTTGCTTCAAGCGTGGTGGTCTTGAACGAGAGCTTGCCGCCTATCGTGTCGATCACGGCATCTTGCCCGAGCATGGCCGAATTCATTGTTGACCGGTCCCTGGCGTCGCCCTCGATAACGCGCACGTTTACGTCTGGTAAATAGCCCTCAGTCTTGTGGACAAAGGCAGTGACATCATGACCTTTGGCCAGGGCTTGCTCGACAACAGCCCTACCGCTCTTCCCCGCAGCTCCAATCACCAGAACCTTCATGGAATGGATTCTCAACTTTCATGTTTGCGCGTCGACGGACGACTGCGCTGATCGTTATCAGTCGCCAAAGGGTGTGATCCCGCAAGGCGAGAAACTCGACATCCGGAACCAGAACGGCCGGAGACATTTCACTCAGATAGCATGGACCAAGAAGAGGCCGACCACAAGCATCGCCGCGCAGGTTACGCCGTGAATCGAGAACGCTCGCAACTTCGACCCGCCCGACCCCAGAACGATTGACATGTCGCCGAGAGGGATGATGGCCAAGGCGATGAGAGCTATGCCTACCGATCGCCTGTCCGCGGCCAGCATCAGGGTCAGCACGACCAGTCCAGATCCAATGTCCCGAATTCCCTTGAGACGTAGCCAGGCACGAGTATCAGCATCGGATGCAGGCGGCTTGAGACCAAATGATCCTGTCATCCGTTCAGGAGAGACAAGGTAGAAACAACCGATAACAAAGACCGACACAGCTATAAGAGCAGCCACAGAAAGCGAGATAGCATTTTGCATAAGATGTTCTTTCTCTAGAAAATCTAGCAGCGCTATATATGATGCGAAGCATTCGAATACAGATTCACAGTCCGCCAAGGGAAGATCCTAGCGACGCTATACTTTCTATCAATGGCGACTCAGCTGGCAGTTAACCGAATTGTGGAACGAAAACTGCGTGACAGGCAGGCCCGTCGAGCACAGATCATCAGTGCCGCACGACGAATCGCGGAACTGGAAGGGTGGTCCAACGTAACAGTTCGCCGGCTATCCGATGAAATCTCATACAGCCAACCCGTCTTGTACGCTCATTTTGGAAGCCGCGAAGGAATTCTCGACGCAGTTGCTATCGAGGGTTTCGGGGAGATGGGCCTGGCTTTGCAGCAGGCACGGAAACGGGTGAAACGTGGAAATACGGTCGAATCGATCGCCGCCGCATATCTAAGATTCGCCGCGTCTTGCTGTGCTTGTGCCTTTTCGGGTTGCAGCAACTTCGGTCGCTGCCGACCTTGCAGCGGTCCTACATCACGGAGTACCTGCGTTCCGGGGTTGGGGCACAGTTCAAGCAATCGGGAAAATACTCGCTCATCTACATCAGCGGTTCGAAGCCGAAGCCCAGGCTGGCGTTGCCGGCTGACTTCGCTCCAGGCGAGATGACCTTGCCGGACGGCAGGGTCATCTCTGCCCAGTTTTCCGACTTAGCAGTCTGGCAGGGTTTCCAGGATTCACGCCGGGGTAAGGAGCAAACCTACGTTGACGCTTCGCTCTCGCGTTGGCTCAGAGGCGCGATCTTCGGCGGCAAAGCCTTGGTCGAGATCTTTCGAACCTCCCTCATTGAGGGAGCCTTTGTTCTGACTCTCTTCCTTGGTTTCGCAATTCGCGGCGATGTCACGCGGTTCAAACAACTCAAGTATGGACGGCGCCTATGCGGTTCTCACGGTGCAAAGCCGCGATCTTGATCCCTCTGATCAGACGTTCAACTGAATACACCTTCTTCTGTCCCTGAACCCATGCGATTCCGCAGTTTTCGACCTGTTTTCGCATACTGAGCAGGACCCGAGCGGAGAATAGTTCGACTCGTTCTGCCGCCAATTGAACGGCCGAGTCGGGATCAAGCGCCGAGGTCTGAAGGAGAAGACCCCCTTGCTGATGTAGTAACGGCGGCATCGGGAGGTCGTTTTGTTTGACCCATCGACTTACGCCAGCCGCATTCACCCAACTGGTCGGGAGCAAAAGACCTTTGGGCGGCTTTAACTCCGACGGAAAGGGGATCAGAACGATATAACTTTTCTCAGGTTGGTTTGACAGTTTTCCGGCTTCCGAGATCAGCGTAGAAAGGGGAACGTCCGAGGGCAGCTGATTCCTCAGTCGGAAAGACCACCAACGGTGAAGGTAATTGGCGTTGTATCCCAGATCAAGGAGATGTGAGGCGATTGCACGAGAGGCACGTTCAGCCGGTGGTGGAGCCGCGCTCGTCAGCGCCCCAGCCCACCGATCCAGGTAGAGTGGAGTCGACCGCTGCAGGGCTTCTTGAATCTGCTCATATTCCAAGCCTTTGAAGAGAATCTCGTTACGGGGTTCGCCGTTAAATGTCAGAGCTGTTGCAAGTTCAGCCCGCTCAGCAGCATTGCCCATGCCTGGGTCATCTTTAAGCAATCGCAAGGCGGTGACGACCGCGCCCCGAAGAGAAACGTCGGAGAGGTGTCCCTGATTGAGGGCTTCGCTCGCTTCGATCACTTCTCGCAATGCCAGTGTCGTCCCGGCATTCCAAAGGGCACGGTGCCATGGAGTCCGGGAGTGGAAGTACTCTAGAAGGCGGGACCCCAGCAAGTTTTCGTAAGGGTTGACGGTAGAGATCACACCTTGTATATTACTGATAGGCGGAAATGCCGAGACATATACGGGACACGTCCTCCTCGGAGTACAAGTCCCTTTCCCATCGAAAGGCCCCTCAATTGAGGGGCCTTTCTTCGTTAGCATCCCCTATCAGATCTCTGTCATTCAGAGTGCGATCGCACCAGATCTCCGGTCCTTGTCCGTCCTCGGGCCGCGAGGAACATCTCGTCCGGAATGCAATTGATTTCGCGCTGACGCCATCCTTCCCCCATTGCAACCGTCGTGTGCATGACGGGCCGAGCGCAGATCTGCCGGTGTTTTTTTTATAGCCCGCCTGGTCTCCGTACCCGATTGCCACGTATTTTGGCATTTTGCTAACCCCTTTCTTCTGTTGCGTCCGCTAACGGCATCATGTCTCCTGTAGACCATTACTATGCCTTCTGGCCCCGTCTCGTTGTAGCGATTGATCCAGCGGTAGACCGTTGGACGCGAGATCCCATACGCTCGACAAAGGTCCGCTACTGACATCTCTTCTTTCTGATAACTCGCCAAAAACTGCAAACGCTCTCATGCGCAAGTACGTCATCGCTTACTTGACTCCCTGTGCCGGATTCCAAACTCCGTGCAGCTTTCGCACGTAGATCATCTGGCCCACGTGGTAAGCATTGTGGGTAGCGATATGAGACAGCGTCGATGCATTCTTTTCCAGCTCGGCTTCGTTGACAGTTCGGACATACCGCTCAAGATCCATAAGAACGATGTCTAGTTGCTTCTGGAGTTCGTTCCACTGAGCCTCATTGAACGCGTTGAACGTCTCATCATTGTTGCCGTCGAAGCTGGCTGCCTTCTCACCCTTCAGCTGCTGGAGGGCGCGGCGATTCCAGAACAGAAGGTGATTGCCCAGCATGCCAACGGAATGGTTGCCGCTTCCATCCGTCCACGCCGCATCTCTCGCAGAAAGTCCCGCCATGGCATCGTCGACGGGAACAAACCATTCTTTGACATTATGACTAGATCGCAACTCAGCTAAAAGCTGAGCTCGCAACGTGAACGGCTTCACCTGTTGAGCTGAGAGCGGGGCACACGCAAGAACTGCAGTCCAAAGTAAAGCTTTCATATTGTTTCCTCGATTTACTTTGCAAGTTAGCGTTCGATTGTTGTCTATTGGTCGTCCAGCAGGAGCTCGCGCCGAAGCAGGAGCACAGCTGCGGAACACGACTCGGCCTCTGATTGCGGGATTCGCGTCGTAGTCATCACAATGCACCAAACCATCATGGCCTTCAAAACGTTCTCCGAAGGCTGAAGACTACAGAAGCTGATGATGTAAGGCTGCGTTTGTCCTGATAGGAAAGCGGCAAGGTATTGCGCGGCCCGGCGTAAATGTTCACGACACGGTTATAACGCTGTTGCAATAGGTTGTCAGCCTCGATATGAAGCGACGTTCTCTTTCGAAGCTGATACTCGGCGAAGAAATTGACGGTCGGCGTAGCACGGAAGTTGTCGATTTCGTTGAAGCGATACTCGGATTTCGTGCAGCCCTTCACGGTGCTTGATGCAGAGCAGGGCGTCAGGAAAAAGGCACCCCAATCCGCTTTCCATCGCGGCAGGTCCTGGCGAAAGCTGACCGAATATTCAAAAGGATTGAGGTCGCTGATTGGTCGTGTTGTTTCGGTTGTTGGGTCCGTGACGTGGGACCACTGACGAGTTGCAGTCAACCTAAGTAGGCCATGTGGGATTCGCAGATGATCCATGGGGAGAGTCAGGCTCACGATACCCTCGTCCTCCGTTCCAGATCCGATGTTGCCGGGAGCATCAAATCCTGAGCTGGGATCGGAAGAACCATAGATAGCAACACGATCGCGGGTGTCTGCTATAAAGAAATGGCGGTAGGTCAGCGCCAGGTCTCCTTGTGACCAAAAGTGGTATTCGTTGACGGCTTCGACCACCCAATCTTGCTGTGGCACGATGTCGGTATTACCAGCACGAACGCTGCCGGTGTCAAGAGAAGAGACTGCCACGAAATCCGCGAAATTAAGTTGACCTACCTCGTGTTCGACGCGTATGCCGAGACGGAAGATAGGGTTAGGTATAAAGTTCAACGCTACCCGTGGTTTGAAATAGTTCAACGTCTTGGATTGATTCACATCAGCTCTCGCTGCGATCGTCGAGTCCTCAATTTGGGCTCCCAAATCGAGTTCTAAGGCTCTGCGAGGTGACCAAGTGACATGACCCAAGACCTGATCCCGGATTTCCGAGACGTTGGCCAATGCGTTCGGCAACGAAACTGGCATAGCGTTATAGAGATAGGAACTCGTAGTACCTAGCCAATTGAAAGCGACTTCTGCATTGACCTCAGCCGTGAGATTCTGTGTAGCGGCGTAACGAAGGTTGGTGCGCGCCAGAGCCTCGCCCCCATGCTGACGCTCCAAGAACAGTTCAGTCACACCTGGGGACTCCACGTCTGAGGAGTAGGTTTGATGATTCAGATCCACGAGTGCGACGCTTTCACTTGTAAGCCTCTCGCCGATGCTTCGGTTGAAGTGAGCGCCCAGTTCACTGAGAAATTGCCCTCCCAAAGGCCCACCAAGATATTCGTGCAAGTTGCTAGAGGATGGGAGTGGAGACGTGGTGTTGTCGTCTTCGCGATACGCGTAGCTCGTGCGCGCGGCACTAGCATTGATTGTCAGATGACCCTTCCAGACAGGAGTCCCGAAAACACCATAGGCGTATGCGGTCAGGCCCCCCGCAGCGCTAAGTACGGATACGTGGTTGAGCTCGCTTCCGCCGATATCGCGGCGGACCTGGGGACCGTCGCCTTCGGCCAGCTCGACGTATTGGCTCGCGGATATAGCTCCCGAGAAGTTCCGGCCCCCGCCGGCGTGTCTTGTAATTTCAGCGGTGCCCGACGGCGTGTTCCTACCGTCAAAGAACTGACAATCCGAGAGCGACACGATGGTAGAGTTCCCGGCGGTCTTCTTTCGCACAACGTTGGCAACAACGGTTTGTCCGAGCATCTCCAGGCCCGGTCTGGCCCCCTCGATGACCTCGATGTACTCTACCTGCTCTGCTGGGATGTTCTGCAGCACGGTGTCAAGCGTGAATTGTTTGTCGGAAGGCCGCTCAGAGTCGATGAGTACATTTCCTGCTGCCGCCGAGTACCCTCTGATTGAAACGTCTCCTGCCGAAAAGGTGAATCCTGGCAGAAGGTTCACCATGTCATACGCCGTCTTGACGTTCTTACCGGCGAAGAACTCAGCGTTGTAGCGCATGGTAGTCGCTTTGCTTTTGAGCTGGTCTACCGACGGCGGTTGCACTGTGACCGCCGAAGGCCAAGGACTTGTCTGTCCAAGTGCCATTGACGACCATGACAAGCCAGAAAACACTAAGCCCGCGAACAACAAGGCATTTTGAGATATTCGTAGCATGCCGCCTCCTGCTGGGGTTCACGTAGGCGTCGCGTTCCCCGAACCCACAGGCGACCGGGGTCGAGCGTTTCGTCATGTGATCTCGAGCTTGGCTCTGATCGTGATCGGGTAAGCCGCGACGCTCCCAGTTCCTGCATTCCAACCTAAGCTAAGAGGTAGCTATCATGGCCTTAAGAATTCTTAAGTTGTCTCTGCCGCGGTGTCGCGGATACTTGGAGGAAGACACAACTGCGACGAATCGCCTACCTGGCAAAGGAGTTGAGCACAGTCGCAAGCTGAGGAGGCGGGTTCAATGAATGCTTCAGAAGAGCAACGGTCGCTGTTCGTTCTGCTCGTCGACGACGACGCTGAACTCTGCAGAATGATGGAGGAGTATTTTTCGCAACTGGGGCATCGGCTAGACTGCGCGCACAACGGCTCGGATGGCATGACTCGAGTGTTGGAAACGGCTTACGATATTGTGCTCCTGGATGTCATGCTGCCATTCATCAATGGCTTTTCAGTTTTGCAGCAAGTTCGACGACGCAAAGAGGTGCCCATCATCATGTTGACGGCGCGTGTCCATCGTGATGATCGTATTGCGGGCTTGAACAAGGGAGCTGACGATTACGTCACAAAACCGTTCGATGCTGACGAATTGCTTGCCCGGATGCGTGCTGTGTTGCGGCGAAGTGGCAGCCTGGACCAGAAGTCACTTCTGGCTACAACATTTGAGGGAATTGAGATCGATAACCAAGCACGCGAAGTCCGAATCGAAGGCAGAGTGATTGAGCTTACAGCGTTGGAATTCGACATCCTCGACATGCTGGTTCGTTCCGCTGGCCGCATCGTATCGCGAGAGGAGATAACGGAGACCCTGCTTGATCGCGGAGCGACGCCTTACGATCGCGCTCTCGATGTGCACGTAAGCCATTTGCGCGGCAAGCTTGAGCATGCCCGCAGCCTCATCCGAACGATTCGCGGCGTAGGTTACATGTTCACAGCACAACGGGAACAGAACTCATGAGATCTCTCTATTTCAGCATTGCTCTTGCGTTGATGGGTGCTCTGTCGCTTTCGCTGCTAGCGTTCACGACGATTTCGGACCGAATCGAGAAGAAATACGTCAACCCTGTACTTGAGGTGATGGATCAGCTCGAACTGGAGAGCGCCCAGAGCGCATGGGACAAGGAAAGATCGGTGGCTGTAGCTTCCTACATGGACCATTTGAACCGCCTCTTTGGTCCGTCCCACTATTTTCTGAATTCGAAAGGGATCGATCTACTATCGGGCGAAAGCAAATCGGCATTTCTTCCCAAGCCACCAGCCAATCGGTCACGAGGATTTGTTGAAGGGCGATTCATCGTCTCACATCAATCGGCGGACGGACGTTACTGGCTGCTCTCCGTCGGAGCGCAGCAACCCGATCGATGGGAGTTCTCCCCCTACTACTTTCTTGTACTCGGAGTTACAGCCGTACTTTGCTGGCTTGCGGCTGTCTTTATAGTGAAGCCCATACGCAAGGTCACCGCAGCGGTCGTCCGTTTTGGACAGGGCGACCTCTCAGCGCGTACGAATCTTCGGCGCAAGGATGAAGTTGGCCAGTTAGCAGGCTCTTTCAATGACATGGCGGAACGTCTCGAACGACTGCTCGTCAGTGAGAAGAGACTCTTACAGGACATATCGCACGAGCTCAGGTCCCCGCTCACTAGACTGAAGCTCGCGATCAAATTGGCCAGAACGTCATCCGATCCAACATCCGCTCTCGACCGCATCGACCGCGAGGTGAACCGTATCAACATGCTAACCTCTGAAATCGTGGAAGTGACGCGCTTGGAAGGGGACCCGCAGCTCCTAAAATTGAGTTCGGTGAATCTTGCCGAAATGGTTCAAGAAGCAATGGATGTCTGCTGCGCGGAAGTTGAATGTCGCCCTCCTAGCATGAGAGTAGATGTGCAATTCAGCGGCATTGTCCATTGTGATCGCGAACTCCTCCTACGTGCCGTCGAAAACATCCTTCGCAATGCGGTTCGTTACTCGCCAAGGCATGGGCCGATCAACATTGTGGTTCGACGGGAGATTCGGACTGTAATGCTTTCGGTGCGGGATTTCGGCCCCGGAGTTCCTGACGAGTCGTTATGTCAACTCTTTGAGCCGTTCTTCCGTGTGGACGAGGCGCGGGATGAGGGAACGGGCGGAGTTGGTCTTGGCTTGTCAATCGCAAAGCGCGCTGTCCATTTGCATAAGGGAACTGTTGAAGCGCACAACGCTGATCCTGGGTTGCTTGTCGAGATCATCCTACCGCTTTAGGTGCCGCCACCGACAGAAGAGGAATGCCGCCCAACTAGGAGTCGTCTCAGAAAACGGAACTTAAAGTACGTTAAGCTTTCGCTAGAGGCTGCATCAGCCCGAACTTGCCGGGCGCTGACCCTGGCGAGGGGAAAAGCAACAAATTCCAGGATAACGATTTGCGGGTACATCCGAGATGACGAGGAGCGCGTTTCACAGGAATGAACCGCACCTATGCTGACGCGGCCGCCTTCTCAATCTGCTTTAGCCTTTCCGTCAGCAATTCCTGCTCCCGCAGGTTTTGAGTCATTGTGATTGCGCGTTGGATCTCCTTACGTGCCTCGGTGAACCTCCCCATTTTCTTGAGTAGGTCTCCGCGAACACTGTGAAGCAGATGATAGCCAGCCAGCGCAGAGTCAGCAGCGAGCGTGGCTATGGCATCGAGGGCAATCGAGCCCAGCGGCCGGGCCTTGCGCCACGCCAACGGCGACTGCTCGATTCAGTGCCACGATGGGAGATGGTGTGGTTTGCATTAGAGCCTCGTAGAGAAGAATGATCCGTTTCCAGTCAGTCTCTTCGGCTGTGCGAGCTCGCATGTGGCAGGCAGCAATCGCTGCCTGCAAGGCATAATTTCCAGCGCCACCACCAAGTCTTTGCGCTTGTTCGAGCGCGGACATTCCTCGCTCAATCTGAGCGTCGTCCCACAAAGAGCGATCCTGATCCGGCAGCAAAACCGCCTCACCTTTGTTTCCCCGGCGAGCCGTAGTGCGCGACACATTGAGTTCCATCAAAGCCAGAAGTGCGTGCGCTTCAGACTCGCCGAAAAGAAGTTGCACCAGCATGCGTCCGAGCCGCAGCGCTTCGTCGCAGAGTGCGACCCGCATCCAATCGTCTCCTGAGGTCGCGGTATACCCCTCATTGAAGATCAAGTAGACCACTGAAAGTACGGACTTCACCCTGCGGCGCAACTCGTCCCCGCGCGGCGTCTCAAAGGGCACATGAGCTTCCGAGAGAGTTTTCTTGGCACGAAAGATTCGCTGCCCCATCGTTCTCTCAGGCACAAGAAAGGCGCGGGCGATCTCCGCCGTAGTGAGGCCGCCTATCAAACGCAACGTAAGCGCGATACGTCCTTCCACTGCGAGATGCGAAGCCTGCACATCTCTACATCCATGAGACGAAGTTTGGGAAGTCGCGCAACGTCGTGCTCCATCCCTCGACCGTGGAGCATCTTCGGCGCTATAGGAACGAGCGAGCAACAGCGTTGCGTGGCCGCCAGGCTGAGCCGTTCTTCACCAACACGATTTGCCGACCGCTGATCTATAACCCACTCCGATTCACCTTCCGTCAGTTGTTGAAGCAGATTGGTATCGCTCCACCTGCGGGCCAACGTAGGCCCACACTGCATTGCTTCAGGCACACCTTCGCCGTAAGGCGATTGACGCTCTGGCAGCACGAGGGTAGGCGACGACCGTCCGACTGCCGAAGGTAACCGTCAAAACCACCGCCACCAAATTGAACTGCCTTCCCATTCCATGTCTCCGGTAGGTTGACTTCGAAGCGGATGGGATCGGCAAATGGATCGACAGAGGTGATCGACCCCAGAACGCGACAGTAACCGCCTGCGGCACCTTTCGCCAGGCGAGCAGAGTCAATCAACGCCCCACGGGTGGGAAGCCCAATCTGGGCTGATCCGATCTTCTGGGACTTCAGATCGGAACAGGAGTGTACAGGTCCGCGATCCACACGCGCGCTTTGGGCAGCACAGGGGAGAAGACTGCTGATACACGCCAGGATGATTGACAAAGCTTCGAAGAAAGAACGCGGTAGAGAACGGCAAGAGTGGACGGGCATGAAAAGAGCTCCTACATTGTGCCTCGCCTGCAAGGCTGAAAGCCGAATCCGATCTGTTTTGTGGAGCTCATCTGCCAGCGGTTCTACACGCAAGCTAACCTGCAGGTTCGGCCCCTCCCGTGGTTCTTTTCAGAAACATCACGACGATTACGCAACCGGCGCATAACATCGCGAGATATCGAAAATCATCTATGTATCCGAGTAGAGTCGCCTCGTTATTCACGATGGTCTGCAATCCGTTGTAGGCGCGTCGTGTAGCGAGCAATGGGCCTGCGTGACGCTGCATAAGCGTGGTCTGCGACGTGATGTATCTTTGCACGACCAAGCTTGTGCCGGTTACTGAGGCTACGAGTTCCTGACGATGCGTCTGGAGATGCCGCGTTGTGACCGTGTTGACAAACGAGATCCCAATGCTCCCGCCTACGTTCCGCATGAGGTTGAACATTGCGCTACCGGTAGCTAGTTTCTTTTGGGGAAGCGTTCCCAAAGCTGTCCCGGAAAGCGGAACGAATACGAGCGCAAGGCCGGTACCGCTGATTAGGGTCGGCCAGAACAAACTCCAATAGCCGATTTGCAGCGTGAGATTGCTCGACCAATACGCGGTCAGGCCGAAGATGGTGAAGCCTAAGCCGATTAGTTTGCGTCCATCCATCTTGCTTACGATTACTCCAACTACCACAGAGGCGAACATGGCCCCGACCCCCCGGGGAGCAACCGCGAGGCCGGCTTTCGTTGCGTCGTACCCCAACAGAGTTTGATAGAAGAGTGGCAGGATTGTCGTAACGCCGTAGATACATGCGCCGAAGAGTCCGACCAGCAAGCACCCGATAGCGAAGTTTCTGTCACGGAATATCGTTAGGTCAACGAGGGGCGAGGCGGCACTGCGCTCGCGGAAGAACCATGCGACAAGGCCAGCGACACACAAAGCGTCATCCATTTGATGAGGCTGCTCCCAAACCAGTCATCCTCTTGTCCCTTATCGCATACGACCTGAAGAGCACCAAGCCCGAGCGCCAGAAATGCAAGCCCGATGGCGTCGAGCCGTCCTGCTTTTGCATTCTTGATAAACGGCGGGTCCTCTAGAAACTTGCTTTGCAGAAGCGCGGCGATGAGGCCGATCGGAACGTTGATGTAGAAAGCCCAGCGCCACGAGACCCTGTCGGTCAGATAGCCGCCAAGCGCGGGTCCGATGACAGGTGCCACCACGACGCCGACCGTGAACATTCCGAGAGCTAAGCCTCGCTTTGCGGCTGGGAAACTCTCAAGAAGAATGGCGAGGGCGAGAGGTTGGAGCGCACCGCCTGCAGCGCCTTGGACAGCACGTGCGATGAGAATGAAGGCGAGGCTGTTCGCCGCTCCGCACGCAAATGAGGCGGCTGTGAAGATCAGCACCGAGGTAATGAGATAACGCTTGCGCCCGAACTTGAGAGAAAGCCAGGTGCTCGCCGGGATGAAAATTGCGTTTGCGACAAGGTAGCTGGTGAGCACCCAGGTGGCCTCAGCGTTCGTCGCTGAGATGCTACCTGCAATATTAGGAAGTGCAACGGACGCAATTGAGGTGTCCATGACCTCCATGAAGGTCGCGAGCATCACCGAAATGGCGATCAGCCAGGGGTTGAACTTCGGTTTCCAATCTGCGCCGGGAGTCGATGCCATATGCCTGCGCCTCTATCTCAACCAGACTTTTGGTTCAACCGACATTCCAGTGCGCAAGAGAGCAAGGCCATCTTGGTCCGGCTTTAGGCGGATCCGAACAGGGAGACGCTGCACTACCTTCACGTAGTTACCAGTTGCGTTGTCCGGCGGCAAGAGACTGTACCGCGCACCTGTCGCGCCAGGCATGTTTTCTATGTACCCCTGGAAGTCGCGGCCCAGAGTGTCAACGTAAACAGTTACCGATTGGCCTGGACGCATCTTGCGCAACTGGGTTTCCTTGTAGTTAGCGGTGATCCAAAGATCCTTGATCGGAGTGACGTCAAATAACTCCTGACCAACCGATACTTGGGCTCCGACCTCCACAGTCTTATTGCCGATCACCCCGTTGACCGGTACGTAGATCTTGCAGTAAGCGAGATTCAGCACAGCCTGATCTACCTGCGCTTTGCTGATGTGAGCCGCGGCCTGCCGTGCAGCAGTTGTAGCCTTTTGCACCGCGTTCTGGCGTGACGAGTTCTGCTTCGCTTGAGCTGCAAGTGCGATGGCCTGTTCCAAAGCGGCCTTGCGCTGGTCAACGGTTTTGCTCGCCACATCCGCTGTAGCTGACCGAGATGAGACCAATGCCGCCTGCGCCCGAGAATCGGCTAATTTCTGCTCGTAGGTCTCCCGCGATACTTCGGCCTTTTCGACCAGTTTGCGGTAGCGAACTTCGTCGGCGGCTGCGTTCGCCGCGTTTGCCTCAGCCTGTCTCAGGTCAGCGAGGGAGGAAAGCACTTGTTGCTGTTGAGCGACGTACCCTGCCCGCGCCGTGATCACATCCAGCTCAGTTGAGGTGACGCTTGTCTTTTGAGTGGTTTGCGTGATCGACACACTTGGGTTCTGAACCTGAATGTTGGCCTCAGCCTGTTCGAGGTTCGCTTTCTGCTGTGCAAGCGCCACATCGTAGTCTCGTGTGTCCAGTTCAACCGCAAGCTTTCCTTGGTCTACGGTTTGGTCGTTCTCGACGTTGACCGCGATCACCGTCCCGGTGATTCGACTACTCACCGCGTTCAAGTGTCCATCGACCTGGGCGTCGTCGGTTGATTCGTAACTTTGCAGGTATCGCCACAGAAACCAACCACCAATAAGAACAGCAATGAGCAGAATGGGGATTGCCACTGTTGAAATCGGGTGGCCGGCAGCCCACCTTCTTGTGCGCGTCAGGAGAGGCTCCTTGGGAGTGTCCTTCTTCTCGGCATCACCCTTCTTCTTGTCGTCTTCCTCCTTGTCCGCACCGTCCGTCTGCTGGTCGGACGCCGGAGCATCCTTCGACTTGGCATCAGGTTGTGAACCCGATTGTTCCCCCTGCCCCGATTTCTCCTTCTCGCTCGCGCCTGTGCGCGCCCGATCCACCGCCTGGTCACTGCGTAAGCGGTCGAGCTCGGCCCTCAGCCGTCCCTGCTCGTAGAGAAGAGAATCGGCGACTGTCGGAGACGCGCCATCAGCGTTGCTTTTACCCGCCTGCACATCCAGAGGCTGATTAATGTCCGTCGCTTCATCTGATGGTGGCATGTCATTTACTCCTGAGAAGCTGCTTTATGGTGATCTCCGCTTGGCCCATAGCCCGAGAAAGGGCAACCTTTGCCATGTTGTGCTCGAAGACTGCACTGATGTAATCGTTATTCGCCTGGGCGACAGTCTGTTCGGCCTGCACCACTTCGACGGTGTCAGTCACACCTGCAACGAAACGATCCCGAGCCTGCACGAACGTCTCGTGCGCAAGAGAAACATTGCTTTCTGCCACGCCGACTTGGTCCGCCGCGGCATTTAAGTCAATGAACGCTTCGCGCACGTCACGATCGATCAATCCGTAAGTGTCCTGAAGTTCAGCTTTGCGCTGGTTCAGCGTTGCGCGTGCCTGCTCAGAGTCACCTTGCACTCTTCCACCCTGGAAGATTGGAACGGTGATGGTCCCAGCAATGGTAAAAGTGCCGTGGGCCTGAGCGGGATTCACACCGAGGGCGCCATAGTCCCCGGTGAAGGAGAGGCTGGGCAGGTATTCGGAATGAGCGGCCCTCAACGAACTCTCTGCCGCCTGGACGCCCTTCTTGGCCGATAGAAGGTCGGCCCGATTTTCATTTGCACGTTTGAGTGCTGCTTCGAGACTCAGATCTTGAAGAGGCGTAAACGGAAATTCGTTCTCGATGCCATACACGCCGCCATTGGGTAAACCGATGATCCGACTAAGGGTAAGCTTCTGTCTCTCAACGTCCGCTTGGTCAGCCCGTAAACGTTGTACATCCGTCTGGTATTGCACCTGACTGCGCGTAACGTCGATACGCGCAGTCGTCCCGGCCTTGAATCGGTCTGCGGCTTGCAGGTACGAAGCTCGGGAGCTTTCTACCTGAGCGCGGGCCGCGACTACCCGAGCCTGCGCGGCAACAACCTGTAGGTAGCTACCGGCCACTGCCAAGACAACAAGGTCTCGGGCATCTAGGGCAGATGCCTGGATTGATTTCACATTTTGCGAAGCACTACGCAGGTTCCCTAATTGAACGAAGTCGACCAGCGTTTGATTCAGCTTTACGGCGCGCGCATCGAAGAAGTTGATCGGTCCTACTGTGGCTGGAATTCCTGGAATCGGCACGATCGGGCTCCTGAACCCTTGTGCGGCTAAGTTAATCTTCTCGAGTGTTTCCCCAAGTGTGGAACTGACATTTGGTAATAATGCGCTACGTGCAACGAGGCGTTGGCCCCTTGCTTGAAGGACGCTATTTGTTTGGCTGACCTCTCCAAGGTTGTTGCGCAATCCAAGTGCCAGAGCATGGTCAAGCGTGAGAGGCTGAGTGAGTTCCGTTGCAGTCGCACCAGAGACGCTGCCCGCGTACGGACCTGTAAGCGTAACCGTGCTGTTAATCACGTTTACGCTGTTTGTGCCGTTGTTGGGAACGGACTGAGCAGTAGAGACGGAGCCACTGGCTGTGCCCCGTCCAGACAGCGGCAACTGTGTGGCTGCGCTCGCACCTGCTGTGGAACCTGTTGCCGCCGGAGTCGCCTGTCCCAACAAGCGCGCACCGGTGAACGGAATACACCACGTAGCGGCATAAAGGATAAATTCTGAAACGCCTCTGTGGTTTCGGCTCATACACTCCAAACTTGAGGTGAGAGAGCCCTGTATAAGCCCCCATGGAATTCATCCAAGCAGTCGGTGAACCGCGTTTGCGCCTTCACGATAATGACGGTCGGCAACTGTGTGGGAGATTGAGAATCATCGGTCAATCAGTCTTCAGAGTAGAGCCGGCCTGCTCGTAAGCGAGCACATGGCTCGTTTCTAAGGGCGTAATGCCGAATCCATATCGACCATAGTTTGTGGCCAAGCCTAGGAACTTCGCCCCAACTCGCAAGGCGAACCGCAATCGCCAGTGAAAGATTTGGCCTTTGTGAGATCGTTCCAGAGCTCTGCTCAACGCCTTCATGACCTGAGCATCCTGCGCCACCGCTGGCCGCTCACAAGCGATAGAGATGCTGTGTCCGCTAAAACTGCGGCATACCTCTCTACCATGCTGGCCGTCAGCCGTGAATCTGATTATTCCTGCATTTGCGCGAGGAGCCGCAATGAACGGAACACACCCGATCTCGTAGTGAACGCTACTACTGGTCATGCTCATTAGATGAATCTGTCGGCCACCAAACATTTGCAAATGCTGCAAACCGTGTCGACAAATTCTGTCCTTTGCTTGGTCTGGCCCTGCATATGCGCGATAGAAGACGCGCACCGTTTAGAGGAAACTTGACTGCCCCTGACGCGCAGGCTGAGCCGCGCGGTATATTTCGCACTCTCCTTAATTTGGACACGAAGAAATGAGAACACCACTGGTTCCCTAATCCAGTGCTCAAGAGATCACCGAGGCTTGTAGGAGTTTCACCTTCGAGCGAGGAAAAAGCGTTTTGGGTCCTCACCTTGGGACCGAGGATCCCTAGACGTGCCGAGGACCGATGCAAGGAAGTTCACGAACGCACCTTCCTTTGAAGCCCCACGTAGGCGCCCCCGATAGACCGCGCAAAAATCCAATGGCGGAATCGGCCAATCCTTAAGCAAAGTGACGAGCTTGCCCTCTTGCATCGGCGCGTGAGCAAGCCAAAGCGGTAGCACCGCGATCCCGACGGACTTAATAGCTAGGCGGGAAAGCATCTCCGGATCAGGAATGATGGCCGTGAGAGGTGGAGTGAGGATCAAGTGCTCACGGTGACGGACGAAGTTCCACGTGTGCCTCTGGCCGTACCCGACGCAATCGAATTTACCCAGCTCTTGGGGGTGAATAGGCTCACCGTGCGTAGCGACAAACTTCGGACTTGCGAAGACACCTTGCCGGACCGCTGGAAACAACTTGAAATGGTTGCGGGACTCATTTGGCGATCGTATTTTCAACAGTACGTCATGCTCCACCTGTGGCCCCTGATCCCAACCGGCGTTGTGGGGAGAGATCTTGATTGTGACTTTCGGAAACGCTGCTCGAAACTCATCAAGAACTTCTGTCAGGACAAAGCGGGAGAAGTTGTCAGGCGCACCAACCTGCAATTTGCCTTCTGGTTCTTTCTGATTCGCCACGAGAACTTGGGTCGCCTGCTCATGTGCATGCAACACATCTTGACAAGCAAGCAGATATGCGGAGCCGACGCTGGTGAGGTGCAGTCCGTCCCCATTGCGACGAACCAGAGTCGTTTCCGCTACCTTCTCGATACGCTTCAAGGCTCGGCTCACTGTGTGGAGCGGCAGGTCCAATGACGCTGCGGCTGCCGTCAGATTGCGCGCGTCCCCAAGGGCAATGAAAATTCGCATCTCTTCTGGACGTATCCTGTTCGATATCTGCTCTTTGCGCACGTGCCTCGCACCCATTTCGCCGAACGGTCCAGTTCGCGTTCGCTCCTGAAGCTGGTCCGTTCTCGGATGTCGTCTAGCATACCAAGTGCTGGCTCCGTTCGTTGCCTATACAAGGTGCTCAACATCTACACCGTCCCCAGCGACTTTTTAGGTATTCAGCCACGAGCCGTCGATGACAGTACTGCGGCCTTTCCTCACTGCATAGGAGACAACCGCCGTGAAGTTCCCGCGATGTTGTCTCCTCTATTTGCCGCATCCGCATCAGTTCTAAAAAACTGCTCTCGTAATCCTGCCAATTTCCGTTTAGCTTCTTATAGGTGTCCAGTAAGTGTCTTGTCGGTGCCAAGCTGGGGAGGTGCATATAGTCAATGTTGCAGATGACCTTCGTAAATAACGAAGGTCATCTCTTTTTGCGAAGCCCGCAAGCTGCGAAATGTTGCTAAGACGAACATCGACAAGCCGTTTGACTCCGCATTCTTGCAGGCGGTTAAAAAACTTCTCCGCAGAATGTTTTGTGAAGCCGATCGTAAAGATCTTCATCTCGTAATGGTCCTAGACTGTTCGGGATTCCGCATGACGCCACGTGCTGGCTTGCTGATGCTACTCCGACGCCGATCTCCGAGTGAAACCCCTAAAAAGGGAGACCCGAAGAGCGTTTTAACGGCTCGTCTTCGGAGACTCCGCAGATGCCTTGTTGCTCCAATGAAGAGGTCTAGGGGATATGCGTCAATATTTTGCAGCTTCGCGGCTCTGCTCAAACGACTTTAAAAAGAGTTTGCACGTCATGCAAAACTAGTTGACTGTTGTGCAAGCACGTTGATAACGAGCTTCGCATTTCATGGGCTAAGGAGAACGGGGCGATTGGGTTCTGAATCCGCTCGACTCCCGTTCGCCCTACTGGACCCCGGCGAGTGAGCTGCGCAACCCCGCCGAGGCGCGAACGACCGCGACCTCGCTCTACCAGCCAACCAACGATAAGAAAGGCGAGTTTTTCACCGAAACGCCACAGAAGATCTTTGCCCACCTGCCCACGTACCGTCCGTCTCCGCAGGAGCTTGTGCAATGGATGTCGAACGAGGATGAAATAGACCGGCGCGCTGAAGGAGCGGAACTGGCGCAGATGATCGCCAAGGGCGCTCAGCAGCAGCGCAGTGGCGTCCTCGGCTCTCTTGTCCGTTTCTGACGGGACCTCAACCTCTTCGCTCTGAGCGGAGGGCTGCGCAGATTCTGCAACCCGTTGTAAATGTGTTTATATTATGGATTGGAGCGTTGTTGTGCCCAAAGCGGGGGCGCAATGCGGCATATAACCCTGACAGCTGTAGACATGCAGTGGAACTGGAGAAGTCAATGTTCAAAACCAAGCTCGATGTCGCTTTTTGGAATTACGACCGGACTCGCGCCCTTTCGGAGGGCAAGGTAAAGATTGCCGATGCCGACGCCACTTTTCATTCGGCACCCATCGTCACCATCATCTTCGAGGGTATGGTTCATGGAAAGTACAACGTATCTGAAATGGGTATGACGTACTTTCTTCGTACCTTCAAAGATGGAGAGTCGCCATTTGTGGCCATCCCCGTCTTCCCAAACCGAGCTTTCCGTCATTCTGCCATTTACATCAACAAGGCGAGCGGAATCACAAAGCCCGAAGACCTCAACGGGAAGAAGATCGGCGAACTCGCTCTGTATAGCCACGATGCCGGCGTTATCCCCAAAGGCATTCTGATGGATGAGTATGGCTTCAAGCCAGAGACCTGCGAATGGATCATTGGTGGTCTGGACTGGCCGATGAAGCCAATCGATTTCGTGCCGGATACGCACCCAGCGAATGTCAGGGTTAGCAACATCGAAAAGGGCAAGGAGCTCGGTGCGATGCTGGAGGACGGCGAGATCGATGTCTTGTTCTCGGCCGACAATCCGAAATGCATTCTGGAGCATTCGCCGAAGGTCGGACGGCTGTTTGACGACTACCAATTTGACGACTACCAAACGGTGGAGCATGAATATTACAAGCGCACCGGCATCTTCCCGATCATGCATACCGTGGTCATTCGGAAGGACCTCCTTGCTAAGCACCCGGAGCTTGCTTCAAATATTTATCAGGGCTTCTGCGAGTCGAAGAAGGCGGCGGTGGAGGACTACCAGCACGCGAAGATTTTCAACAACATGGGCACAATGTTCCCTTGGTTCAGTAAGCTGATCGATGACGACATTGCACTGCTTGGCGAGGATTGGTGGCCCTATGGCATGAAGGCAAACCTCAAGGCAGTCGAGCTGATCCTGCGCTACCACTACGAGCAGGGAGTTACCGATCGCCTCTATAAGGTAGAAGACCTGTTCGCCGCTGATCTCTTGAACACCTAACGCTCAGTCCTCGGCGATGATGGGATTTGTCAGAAAGGAACTACAATGAAGGTTGTTGGATTGGAAGAACACTTTGTGACTCAGGAGTTGATGGAAGCTTGGCAATCCATCCCTCTCCAGCACCAGGATCTCGCGTTAAAGTCCTCGTCTAAAGGCGAGGCGGGGAAGCTGCTACCGGAGCTTGGACCGAAACGAATCGCTGCGATGGATGAAGCAGGAATCGATGTCCAGGTGCTGTCACTGACCTCGCCAGGAGTCCAGAATTTGGATGACGCGACAGCGGTCGATCTCGCTCGCTTGTCGAACGATGCGTTGGTCGACGCAATCCGGACAAATCCTGACAGGTTTCAGGGCTTTGCCTCCCTGCCTACCCCTGCGCCGTATGCTGCGGCGCGGGAGCTGGACCGGGCTGTGAAGCAATTGGGCTTGCAGGGAGCGATGGTATTCGGTCGTACAGGAAATCAGAACTTCGATCACCCGGACTACTGGCCGATCTTTGAAGTGGCTTCAGCCCTGAAAGCACCTCTATACATCCATCCACAAACCCCTACTACACCGGAATCAGCAAAGAGGTAGACGCCATCTTCGCGCTGCCGGGAATCGGCTGGCACTACGAGACGGGTGTACAAATTGTCCGCCTGGCGCTTGCTGATGTGTTCGAGCGCTTCCCCGACCTGCAGATCATCAGCGGGCATATGGGTGAGGTCATGCTGTATTACCTGGATCGCATCGACATGCTGAGCGGGCCGGCGAAGCTGCCTCGCAAGGTGTCCGAGTACATCCAACAGCATGTATACGTGACGCCCAGCGGGCTCTTTAGCCAGCGGTACCTGCGCTGAGCGATTGAAGTCTTAGGTGTCGACCGCATTATGATGTCGACGGATTACCCCTTCGTCAAAGCGGAAAAGGGGATCGCCGGAACTTTTTTGCAGGAAGCCAATCTCACCGACGAAGATCGCTTCTGCGAATTGGGATCGGCTTTGCGCTGAGATCAGGCGCTAAGTCAAAGGGCGGAACGGCGTTCAGGCCGTTGCCGCCCTAGTCGCTTGACCGGGCAGCGAACACATCCGAATCGGTATCGAGCCGAAGTAGAGTCTTTAGAAACTCGCCGTCCACGTTTGCAAGCTCACCAAACAGGCTTTTCTGTACCTCGACCACCACCGGCAAGGCTTTCCGCAGAACGGAGACACCCTCACTCGTGAGTTCAAGGTGCTTTGCACGCACATCCTGGTCGCTTCGCGTACGCGCGATAATCTGCTTCTTCTCAAGCGCCTTCAGCATCAGCGAAACCTGCATCGGATGCATATCGCCTTGCTTGGCCACCTCAGACTGCGTGACGGGCTGGCCCGCTTTGCCCAACCAGGCCGCAAGTGCGAGCGTCATAAACTGCAGGTGTGTGAGATCGAGCGGGATGAGAGCGCGATCGACCTCGCGCATGTAGCGATGGACCAGCCTCCACATCACAAAGCCGACCGCGTTCTCAGGAGCCCCGAGAGAGACGGTCTGGAACACCTTTCTAATCGCTGCTGCGTTCTTCTGCATGATCTATTTTGCCCGATCACCCGATCCGGGTGGCTTACAACGTTCTACTACTTGCGCTGCACCTTCAAAATCGAAAGGTGAACCCCAGATTTGCCGCAACCGGGGAAGCCTTCTTTGGCTGCGCAGCGAAGAAGCTGCCAGTCTGGAAGCCCAAGAAGCTGAGCGAGATGATTGTATGGTTCACCGGAGCCCAGCGTAGTTCAAGATCGCCTTGGTCCCCAAGATATCGACGTGAGCTGGAAGTGGCGGAGTACAGGACCATGCCGCTTCCAAAAGCATAGAGACCGTCCGCCACCGACTCACGCCAATACCAGTTCCAGGAGAGCTGTCCTGTCAAATTCCTGCGGAGCAGGAATTGCACCATCGGATGAAGGTCAACCAAGTTCTGTGGGCCTACTGGTGGCGTGGCCTTCGGGGTGAAATAAGCTCCGCGTGGAAAGAGTGGATTGAATGTTCCGAGCGTGTGTCCGTCAGGACTTCGGTCACCACTGAACGTGTCCACCCGGAGAAGCGGCCTCAGACGGAAGCGGTTGGGATCGAAGGTGTACCCGGTTTCTGTGGAGACCGCCCATGAGCGGATGTTCTTATCGCCGAACGTTCCAACCTGGTAATCCGCCTCCCAGTTATAGTCGAAGTGCTTTCCGAACGGTCGGAATGCCCGGACGCCGAACGTGTGGCGTGTTTCCCGGGCGGGCGGCAGCTTGCTGAAGGCAACGACTTTATAGGCGTTGCCCATGTAGTACAGGTCTGCGCTCCCGCCCTTCCCGAGCCGGGTGGGAACTGTGAAGTATGTTCCCCAAAGGGTCTGTTGGTGCATTGGCGCATCATCAAAGAAACCGACGTTCTGCTCAACGGGTTTGATCAAGAAAAGGTCAATACCTACAGCCCCCAGGTGGCCTTGGGTTCGTATGCCATCGAAGCTAATCTTGACATTCGGCCCCTCATTGTTGTCCAGAAGACGGCCACTTCCGAGTACCACCTCTTGCCGTCCGGCACGCAAGCTCCAGCCCTGAGGATCGCTGACTCGCGGACCCACTTCCACAAACGCCTGGTGCACGTCACCCTTATCTTCATCAACGTTCGGCCGCGGACCTCCATCCCGGCTGGCGACATAATTGAACTTGAACTCGGTGAACAGCCGGAAGTTGGATCCTCCATGCAAATCAAAATAAGGCATAACGCGGCTCAGCAGATACCCGTTCGCGTCCAGTGGACCGATGCCGAACATGTTGTTTTGGAAGTATTCATATTCAATCCGGTACTCCAGCCCTAAGGACAGGTAGCGTTGTGGCTCGCTACCTGGAAGCGCAATGTATTTGGCGGGGTCGAAGAAATCTGTACACTGCGCTGGTTTGGTAAGAAATCCCCTATTTCCTCGGAAGGCAGGGGAGTCAAGGGGGGACGAAGCGGAGAGGGTGGCGGCCCGGGAGGCTCAGGGTCTTGCGTCTGAGCAGCAACGTTCCCAATCGCAGAGAGACTAAGCACGCTTGCCAGAATGGCTTGGCATACTCCCGAATCACCGCGTCCACAAGGGAATGAAACTGCGTCGCCCGAAAATAGACCAGGACAAACCGTTGTCCCGAACAGATGCTTCACATTGAACCTTCGCACCATAATATGGCAGTGGCACTCTGTCGTTGCCCACAATCGAAACGTAGCAAAAGTGCTTCACGCCGGCAGCATTGGCTTGTCGTAACAACAGTCCTGTCGCACGCACATCGGAGTGTGCTGGATCAACGATGTAATCGCTAGCTGCGTGGATGATGAGATCGATCCCTTGCACTGCGCGGGCAACATCACCCTCGTTTCCGAGATCCGCTTGAGCCCATTCTGTGCCTAGGGCGGCTTTTTCATGGGGAGCGGTAAGGGTCATTATCCTCACCTGAAGATCGTTTTGTTTCGTCAGCTCAGCGACAATGTGGCTGCCCAGATTCCCTGTCCCACCTGTTACCAGCACTTTCATCGAATCCTCCTAGGATTTCTTACGAATGCACGTAGAGGCGGAACGCGCTTTTCTTGTCACGAGCAAGGTGATCTCATTGAACAGCGATGCCGGTCGTGTTCAGTGCGTCTGCAGCAAGGCTACAGCAATTCCTCCCGGCTTTTGTACCAAACAGCTCTAGTCTCGCGGCATCCTGCACCAAAGCACAGCGTTCGATCTTTGCTCTCAATGCAACACAGTTCAGCTCAACGTGCAAGAAACAACATACGAGTTCAAGCCATCTCTAATAGGCATGGAGGATTCACGCTATGCAGTACCTCGTTATCTTCACCCCGAAGAAGCAGTTTGCTTCGGACGGACCGCCTTCTGACTTCATGGACAAAGAGCAACAGGAACAGGCCCAGGTGCGCGAACTGTACGCCTCCGGCGGCTTGCGCCAAGTGTGGGCACTGGTGCCACGGACTCATGGCGGCGTGATTCTGTTTGAGGCAGAGTCATCAGACCACCTGCAGCAGATGATCAACAGCTTTCCTTTGATCAAAGCGAACTACGCAGATACCCAGATCGTTCCCCTGCAGGAGCATGCAGCGTTCATGCCGCCAGACAGCCCGAAGCGAAACTCCTGATTAGCCTTCTGCTAGTTGCGCAAAGGGGCGCAAGAGTTCAGTTGACACAGACCAGTTAAGAGGAGCAGGCAACATTATGCTGAAGATGGAGGAGTTGAATTCGCATATTACCTACGAACAACAGTTGCATGAGGACCACCATGGATCGGTGGTCCTCATGATCTTGTTCAGGGTCGAGGCTAATGACGTCGAGGCATTTCGAGCTGCGTGGGCCAAGGACGCGGCGTTCACCAAAGCTCAACCAGGCTACATTTCCGCACAGCTGCACCAAGGCATTCAGGGAAGCAGCACTTTTCTGGACTACGCAGTGTTCGAAAGTGTGGCTGCCCTTGAAGCAATGACACGCCAGCCGGAGTTTGGTCCGCTCAGGAAACTCTATCCTAACAGCGCCACGGCCAGCCTGCATCTGTTCCGCCAAGTAGCGATCCCTAACATTTGCCTCGGCGCACCTGACATCGGCTAAGCGTCAAAGTCGTCCAACACTCACCACGAAAGAGAGGTTCTATGCCTATTAACGCTGCATCACATTCAATTAATCTCCCCGACGAAATTGCTGAGAAGCATGATGTCCAATTCCTCGTCCACAGCCGCCTTGTGGTTCCAGGCGCGGAACAACTCGATCCTTATCTCAAGGATCACCTTCGCTTCATGAAATCACAAAGCGAAAAGAAGGTTGTCTCGTTTGCCGGGCCGTTCTTCACGCGAGACGGTAAGAATACGGGCGATGGGATGTATGTCCTTCGCGTCGACAACATCGAGGAAGCCCGCCGCGTCACGGAAGAGGATCCGCTTCACAAAGCGGGTGTTCGGGTTCCCAACATCACGCCGTGGCTACAGGTCTTGGATTGATCGCTGGAATTCAGCGGACTACAATCTGCATTTTGGCGATAGCGAGATAACGAAGTTTTTGTCAGGGGTCCTTTGGTGCCGTTGAGGCCCTTTGGACTCCTCATTTTCACGCGTTGGTCTCGGCATTCAGCTCAGCAGGGGAGGCCACTGCGTGGCGGAGGATTCCAATGCTGCGAGCCGTTCAGAGAAGTGTGTTTTTGCCATCTTAATCAACGCCTCGACCTTTGCGGGCAAGACGCGCTCAGGGGTCACTGCGAAGACCACAACAGGGGTACCTTCCCATTCCGGTAAGACCCGGACCAAATCACCACCATAGGTGGGGTGACAAGCAAGGTGCTGGGGCAGCATGGCAACGCCGAGGTGCTCACGGGCCGCGAGCGCAGAGGCCAACACACTGCTCGACGAACATATGCCGCTCACCGCGACCGTCTCGCGCTTCCTGCCCCGGTACAGGTCCCACTTGCTTTCAACAGAGGCGGCTAGATAGCGGATGCACTGGTGGTTATAGAGTTCCTGTGGAGTTTCCGGAGTTCCTTTCTCTCGGAGGTAGGCCTTGGAAGCGAACAGCATCCTGGGAAAAGAACCGATTTTGCGCACCGGGAAGGAGGAGTCAGGCATTTTTGCCTGGTGAGCCACTGTGAAGGCTACGTCTAATCTATCTGCCAAAAGATCGGGCGATCCCTGAGTGGCGACAATGTCGATCGACGTCTGGTCATTCGTGCGGCAATACTCCACTATCATGGGCGCTGCGAGTGTGACCGCGAGGTCAGACGGCGTTCCGACTCGAAGATGGCCGGCGATGGTTGAGAAATCGACTCGGAACTCCTCTTTCAAGCGCTCGGCTTGCTCTACCAATTGCCCCGAACGCTCCAGAAGTTTTTCCCCTGACTCAGTAAGAGCAAAGCTTCGGGTCGATCTTCGGATTAGCACGATTCCCAACTCTCGTTCCAGGGCAGCGATCCGGCGGGTCAGTGTGGAAGGTGTGATCCCCAAGGCCTTTGCTGCCCGTCCAAAATTGCGCGATCGTGCGACTTCTACGAATGACTCCATGTTCGCAAGCAGAAGCATCTCTTACCTCCCCGAGTTCCCCTTCACGACCAGCAATCCTTCGGCTTAGCGTTGATGGAGTGATGTCGTGTATCGCTGCCGCTTGCTCAAACTCCCGGACTCCGCCGTCCTAACGAACAGTTTCATGTCAGCGAGCATTGACCGAAACACCCTGCCCTGATTATAACGTCCCGTGCAATACAGAATTGCAACTTTCGCGTATCTTCCAACCGCGCGCGAACATCTCATTTTAGGAAGGGGATAAGTGATGCAGTATGTTGCGAGGAACAACGGGCGCTCCAGGCTACACGCGCGTCAGCTCGTGTAGCGGACCACTGCGTTACTTCGCAACGCACCGCTCATCAATTTCTACACACAAAGGAAAGAACATGCCGAAGCCGCAAATCGTCGAGATGGACCAATCCGTGACTCTTCAGCAGCAGGGCAAAGCGGACGTAGGTCCGATTGTCTTCATTAACAAATTCAATGTAAAGCCTGAGCACGCCGAGCACTTTCTTGAAGTGTGGAAAGCCGCTACGCTGTCTGAAAGGAAACAGCCTGGCTTCATTTCTGCTCAGTTCCACAGGGGTATTGCGGGCAGCAATGTCTTCCTAAATTATGCAATCTGGGAGTCTGCAGAACACCACACCAGGGCCCTGGCACAACCGGACTTCCAGAAAGCGCTTGAGATGTACCCTCCAGACGTTGTCGAATCACCGCACATATTCCAAAAAGTGGCGATTCCAGAGGTCTGCGTGGCGTAAGCACTTGCTGGCACTTCCTGCACAGGCGGTAGAAGCGCTAGTAGATTCTCTTAGTCAGTGTGCCCGCTTCTTAGGCGCGCTACCCATACAGTGACAACGATCCTCAGGAGGTAGAAGTGAGAGTTTTGGTCTTTGGCGCTGCCGGAAAAACCGGCAGCGCCGTCGTAGAAGCAGCGCTGGCAGCCGGTCACCAGGTATCCGCCTTCGTTCAACACGCCGAAGCCTATGGTAAAGCGGGAGTGCGGGTGTTTTCCGGTGACGCAACGCATGGAGACGAGGTACTGCAAGCAGTCGAGGGTCAAGACGCTGTCGTCGATACCATCGGCGGAAAGACTCCGTACAAGGGAACTACGCTCGAACAGACTGCAGCCGCGACAATCATTTCAGCGATGCAGCAGGCAGGCGTGCGCCGACTCATTGCGACCTCCATGCTCGGAGTCGGCGAGAGCACCTCAAACGCACCCCTTTACGAACGCCTGCTGGTGTCAACTTTCTTGCGTGGTGCGGAAAAGGACAAGACCATGATGGAAGATAAAGTCCAGAGCAGCGGACTCGATTGGATCATCTTACGTCCTGCTATCTTGACCGACGATGCCGCCATCGGACAAGTGAAGGTCTACCCGTCTGGAACGGACGAGAAAGCCCACAAAATCGCTCGAAGCGACCTCGCCAATTTCATTGTTGCGCAACTGGTTGACGACACGCATCTTCACCAGGCAATCGCAGTAGCAAGCAGTTGACGGCCTTCATAAGATTACCGCACCCTCCAATCATACGAGGTCATATCCGGGACGTGTAACGGCAGCGTCGATCCACATCTGCAATCCACATTCGAAACTGCTGGACACCAATACGTACACAAGGCTGTAACCGTCGCGAACTATCAAGTTAGGCATACGAAGCAAGATCTCTCGCAGCCAGATCGCAAACTTGATTGGTGGCGAGGGAACCGTGACCAAATTCACCTCTGACTGCGACGATAGTGAAAAAACAAGGCGACCAAAACGAGCCGACGCAGCCGTGCCTGAGCACACCAAAGCTCACGGCCGTTCACAGGTGCACACACTGCGGAGCTGTTACAGAACGCGACGCCACCACCGAAGAGGCGATGATCACCGGTGGCTTCGCATGTTCCCAATGCGGTCGTTCAAGTTCACTGCACGTCGTCGTGATCGATCTCTGATCAATCGCGAGCGTTCATGACGCCAGACGTAGGCCCATCTGTCTAGCAGACCCCTTCTGTTCTATTAAGGTCATGAAAGTACGGACGAAGTCGCGAACGGTTCGGTTCTGGTTATCAGATCTGCAGGTGAGCCTCGTTTGAACTCGCAGACTGTCTGCGATCAGTGGTCTCACGGTTAAACCTGCTCGCGCAATCCGCCATGCTCCAGCTTGGGTCAGAACAGCGACCCCAAAGCCGCGACGAACGAATTGGGCTGCGTCCTCTGCGTTCATGACGTGGTGTAGAGAGGACCCAGATTTCGATGCTGGCCTCATGACTCGCACCACATCGTCGTACAAGAAAGGATGGACATGCCGCTCGAAGAGGACGCAAGATGTATCTTCAAGGTCGTTCGTGCCGATCTCGCTCTGGGCGGCGAGTCGATCGTCATTCAGCATGACTACGAAGAATGTCTGATCCGACACTAACACCGACGTGAGGCGGCCCGTGTCTGGCAGCCCAGTCACGAAGGCTAAGTCGAGGGTTCCACTCAGAATATCCTGCATGAGTTCTATAGCCAATCGGCTCGAAAGCCGGACCTTCAGCGTTGGCGTGAGCGGCAAGCGAAGCGACAGCAGATTGGTCAGCAGGAAAGGATCTGTGTACGGCGACTTGCCCACATGCAGGATGACTTCTGCTTGTTGTTTAGTGGCGCGAGACAAGCGAATTGCGCGCTCCTGATGTTCAAGAGAGAGCTTCGCTTCTGCAAGGAAGATCTCACCGGCTGGCGTGGGGATGTTCCGTTTACCCAATGCTGCATTAACTCGAACAACTCCATGCTCAGTTCAGCTTCGGAGGTTAAGGAACTCATAGGAGAGGCTCCTTCGTCACCATTCTCGCCGGCACAGTACACAGTTTCCGCGTTGACAGTGAAACAGCTCTCATCCTTAACTCGTACGTGCCCAACTGGTTTCGAGCTCGTGATAACGAACGCGCCCACCGAAGGGGAGGGCCATGAAGCACTCACCCGAAGAAATGGCTCGTGTCGTAGAAAGAAGCGGTATGAAATGGGTCGACATGCCTGACACCCTACGTGACCAAGCTGATCCGCGTATGCAGGTGACGCGGACTAAGGGCGCCAGCTAAAGCAAGCAAATCTCCAGCGCGACATCGGGAGGTCCACCGCTCGATGTTGCAATTGAGTGTGAGGCGGCGCTAAGTTCTACCTTATCCGTTCTGGAATGAGTGGGTCCTTAAGAAGAATGGCGGTCAGATGGCCGAGTTGGAGTGACAAGATGGCAAAGAGAATAGCTGTAGCGGGAGCGATCGGTAATCTTAGTAATCGGATTGTGAAGGCGCTGCTGGCGCAAGGGCCGAAGTTGTTGCACTAGCACGGCAAGGATCCGATGAAAAAAATGAAAGCCTTGAAAGATCTTAGTGCGGAGGTGGCGCTTGTCGACACGTCCAGCGTTGGAGAGGTCAGCAAAGCATTCAAGGGCGCAGCCTGCGTTGTCTCTGCTGTCCAAGGACTTCACGACGTAATTGTCGACACTCAGACGGTCTTGCTGAGGCCGCAATCAATGCGGGGGTGCCCCGGTTTATCCATCGGACTTCTCGACGGATTTCACGAAGAGGCCTGAAGGAGAAAACCGCAACTTCGATCTGCGCCGGGAGTTCCACAAGACCCTGGACAAAGCTCCTATCGCAGCAACATCGATTTACAACGGTGCTTTCACAGACGTTCTTACTTACAACGTGCCATTCTTTGATTCGAAGAAGAAAATCGTCGGATATTGGGACGACCCGGATTGGCACGTGGACTTCGCCACAATGGACGACACCGCAGCGTACACCGCCGCTGCCGCTCGCGATACAGAGACCCCGAAAGCGCTACGAATCGCAAGTTTTCAGGTCTCCGCACGAGATTTGCAGAAGCTCACCAACGAAGTTCTCAAGACGCCGTTCGAACTGGTTAGCTTGGGAACTCGCCAAGAGCTTGCGGAGAAGAACAAGCGCGATCGGACAGCGCATCCGGAAGGCGAGAAGGAACTGTATGCCAGCTGGCAAGGGAACCAGTATCTCCAGAGCATGTTCAGCACTCATCATGAGGGGCTAGAAAATCAGCGTTACCCGTACCTGAAGTGGACGAAGCTGCAGGACGTTGTCAAGCCCGCATCCTAGAAGCTCTCTAGGGCTGGTTCTTTCGTGGAGGAGAGTCAGCCACTGTTCGGCTTCGGCCACCTCTGCCCCATTCACGACGGGGCAGAGTTTGGCTTGATAACTGCTCTGGCTCCAAATCAGGTGCAAATTCGATGAGAATGTTATTGTGCGCCGTGCAATGCGTTCACGGGTGGGGGGATGCAAAAATAGAGTGTCGATCGGCTGACGTGTTGCGTTGGGCTTGCGCTGCCGTAACAAGAGTGGCCGCCGCCACGCCGATCTCTGGAAACAAATTCTCCTAACCCGATGGAGAGCAAATGCCAAGCAGCCGTTCTGGTTTCGACAAGCTGTTATGGCCCATGTAGCAAGTCCGGTTGCTAGAGCCGGCGCTGGTCAAGTGATGTGAAGAGCTGTCCGCGCTTGGCTGCAGAGGCTGCTTGCTATGAGATCAGGTGCAAGGTCACAAGTCGTACACGAATGCGAACGCTGCCACGTAACGTTAACGCCGGTCAAATCGGGGAACGGGTCGACGTGAGTGGAATCGTTCGGTGCAAAGTTGGCGGGCACGATGGGCCGCTTCGCGTCAGAGCCATCAGAGGCAACGACCGCTGATCCTCATCCAGCGAGGTGCAGTGATAGTTGCCTCTCAGGGATACTCGGAGTCAAGTTGCGAACAAACTCACTCACAATTCGAGCCTGATTATCTGATCTACATGCAAGCCGCGTCTCCACGACAAGACCTTCGACCGAGAGGGGGCGGATAGTGATGCCCTCTCTTGCTACCCGCCAAGCACCCGCCTGCGTTAGGACAGCCACTCCCAGCCGCGCGACACGAACTGCGAGCCTCTTCGGCAGTTGTCACATGGTGAATAGACGTTCCTGGAGCGGTAGCCGGCTTCGCTTGCTGTTCGGAAACACCGGGATCGCGATAAATGGCGACGCGCCATCCTTGAAAATCCTCAAGAAACAGGTCATCCCCAAGTTCGGAGACGTTGAACTTCCCGTTGACAACCCCTTCTAAAATGACCGTTACGATAGGAGCGGAAGAGAATGTTGCGTCGGCTCCAGCAATTTTGACTTTGCCGCCAGTCAAAGCGCGGGTACGGTCGTAGTCCCAGAAGGCGACATTGAGCTTTCGCACGCTCAGGTTTGGCTTTGCAGAGCTACGATATTTGCTTTGCGCTACACAGCCTACTGGCTCATATCAGACGTAAGTTATCTTTCATCAACTACATAGATCACGCATCAACTAGGCGTGATTACAGCTCGTCGGACCTGTGAAGGGGTATGGTCGTTCGAAAGTCGCCGAGACTTCGAGAAGATCAGACAGCGACGTGTCAAAGACTTGGCGTTGCCCCGCATCTCGTCTTCCTCGCGCGGTCAACCGAGAGTTCAAGTTTGGCCCACAACCCGCCCGCCCTGCGCCGTTGCTGGATCAGGCCAGCCCTCGCCAGCAAGACCGGACCTCGCTGAGAACTTCAATGTGGGTTTAGACGCAATCAATGTCTCAGTACCACCACTCCTGGCGCTCCAGCCGGTGTCCTGGGTTCGCACCTATTGGCCTCACCAACGCCGTCAACCATCATCGTCTTGCATACGCCTTTCGCTTAATCGACCGAAGGTGCGGACTTCGAAGCGATCAAAAGATTCCATTTTGCGTGAGTTCTCGTCCACGCGACGAATAATACAAGCTGTAACGATTGTTTCCGCACGATTGGCTGCGAAAACTGCTTATTCCCTAATCCCTCGCCCTGTAGAATCGCAGTCGCCCTTATATCCCTAAGACAAGCACGGAGGATCGGTGCCGAAGTATATTGACTCGCCAGACTATCTAAACCCAATCCGTTCCAATCGTCGTCGCCGCTTTTTCGTCATAGCTGCCATCCTGTTCGCCTTTTGGATAGTCATCCGCATCACCCTCTCAGGCTGGGTTGATCTTCTCTGGTTCGAGTCGCTAGGCTACGGAGCCGTCTTCTGGAAGACCTTCGTCATTGAATCTTCAGTCTTCTTGCTTTCCTCGACGATCACCTTCCTCGTTCTGTACGGCGCGTTCTTCATGATTCGCCATTCTCATCATGCAGATCTTCCGACGAAGCATGCGATCGTCATCGGGGGACAAAGCGTCAGCCTTTCTGTCGCTCCTGTCTTGCGCGTGATCTCGCTCGTCGTCTCTATTGTGGTCGCGCTGCTCATTGGCCTCGCAATGATGGCGCAGTGGCCTACGCTCGCTCTCTTCTGGTATGCCCCTCACGCAGCCGGCCCAGTCACTGACCCTATCTTCTCCCGCCCTCTCAATTTCTTCCTCTTCACCCTTCCAGCATGGCGGATGGTCGATAGCTGGCTTCTCACCTTGGCCATTGCTACCTGTGCGGTTGCGGTGCTCTTCCTGATCATCACCAGCGGCTCCCGAACCCTCGGTGCCCGCCAGTTCAGCCTTGCACCCTCACCATGGCGAGGACTCTCTCTTACCGCTGCTTTTCTTCTCCTGGTGCTCGCCATGACCGTCTTCGTTGGGCGATTCGAGCTCCTTCTCGATCATCACACCCTCTTTGACGGTATTAACTATACCAACGCCCACATCATGACCGGCGGTCTTCTAGTCGTCGCGGCAGCCCTCGTCCTTGGTGCGATCGTTGCTGCCCTCAACGCCGCACAGAACTCCCGCGCTTCCTGGATAGTTGCCGCCGCCCTTCCTGCGGTCCTGTCCTACGGTGTGCTTACCATAGTGAGCTGGTACGTTGCCAGCTTCATCGTTAAACCCAATCAACTTGTGCGAGAAGAGCCGTACATCGCCCATAACATCGGGATGACTCGCAAAGCCTATGGTCTTGACCGCTTCTCGCAAAGCGAGTTTCCGGCTGAAGCAACGCTCGAGGCTGCCGACGCCAGCCATAACCAGCCCACGCTTCAGAATATCCGCCTCTGGGACTGGCGCGCCTTACAGGACACCCTCCGCCAGGTCCAGGAGATCCGCACCTACTACGACTTTCCCGACATCGACATCGATCGCTACATGCTTGACGGCAAGCTCCGCCAGGTAATGCTGGCCGTCCGTGAACTCAACGTCGAGAAGCTTCCTGTAAGCAGCCGCAACTGGATCAACGAAAAATTGATTTACACCCATGGCTACGGCATCACCATGAATCCCGTCAACGGATTTACGCCGGAAGGCCTGCCCAACCTCTTCCTCAGCAACATGCCTGTGCAGAGCACAGTGCCCGGCCTGAAAGTGACCCGTCCCGAACTCTACTTCGGCGAACTCACCGACACCGACGTCTACGTCAAGACTCGCCAGCAGGAGTTCGACTATCCTCAGGGACAGGCCAACAACGTCACCTCGTATCAGGGGACCGGGGGTATCGCTATTGGCAGCTTCGCCCGCCGAGTCATCCTTGCCTTCGATCGCGGTGATCTTGGCACTCTCCCCTTCTCGGATGACGTCACCCCGGACAGCCGCCTGCTAATGCGCCGGAACATCCGTGACCGCGTTGCTCGGCTCGCGCCGTTCCTCACCTTCGATCAGGACCCATACATGGTGGTCGGAGACGACGGCCGTCTCTCATGGATCATCGACGCCTTCACCACCTCCGATACCTACCCGTACTCCACCCACTACGCGCTGGGCGATGCTTCGGTCAACTACATGCGCAACAGCGTCAAAGTCGTGATCGATGCGTATAACGGCACCACAACCTTTTACGTCTTCGACACAGAAGACCCGGTCCTCGCCGCCTACCGGCGCATCTATCCCACCCTCTTTACCGACGCCTCACACATGCCCGACGATCTGCGTCGCCATGTCCGGTACCCGGAGGCCCTCTTCAACCTCCAGTCGGAGGTCTACGGCCTTTACCACATGACCCGGCCAGAAGTTTTCTTCAATCGTGAGGACCTCTGGACCGTCGCGACGGAGACCTCCAGCGACGCCAACGGCCAGCAGTCCGTCCAGCCCATGCACCCCAACTATGTCCTCATGAAGCTCCCCGGTGGTACCGCAGAGGAGTTCGTCCAGATCCTTCCTTTTACTCCCGCCAACCGGAACAACCTCATTGGCTGGATTGCAGGCCGCTCCGATGGCGAAGCTTACGGAACCACTGCCGTCTACAACTTCCCAAAGACACGTCTCATCGATGGACCGCAACAGATTGAAGCTCGCATCGATCAGAACGCCCAGCTCTCCGGCCAACTTACCCTTTGGAATCAGCAGGGCTCACACGTTCTACGCGGCAGCTTGCTGGTGATCCCCACGGGCCGCGCTCTGCTGTATGCCGAACCCATCTACCTCCAGGCCCAGCAAAGCCCCATGCCCGAGCTCCGCCTGGTCGTTCTCGCTCTCCAGGATAAGCTCGCCTACGGTACCACCTTCCAGGCTGCGCTCGCGGCTCTCTTTGGCGGCGAAGTCTCGTCGCTTACGGCAATCGAACCCCTGCAACGGCCGCAGGCTGCTGCACTCTCCTCCACCACGACGCTGCAGCAAACAAACCCGCCCTCAACTCAGCTTCTACCAAACCTCAACGCCCTCATCGCTGAAGCAAGTAAGAACTTCGATGACTATCAGCGACTTACCGCCGCTGGCAAGCTAGCCGAAGCCGGCCAAAAACTGGAAGCCCTTAGGTCCGATTTAGCCAGGCTCAACACGCGTACCCGGTAGCTTCCGGCTTCCTTATCAAAGGATTAAACTCCGCGCGATCCATTTATTCATCCTAGTTCAGCCGAGTCGGGGGAATCATAAACAGGATGATCGGTGATTACTTTCATCGTCGAGCCGGTTTTGGCAGCAACGTTGAGGAGCGTGATGTTGCTGGTCTTTGGCTTGGCGAGGAGGATGGCGCAGAGCCTAGGGCCTTTGCGGGTGGAGCAAGCTCGGTCCCTCGGCGGTTTAATGGGGAGGGAGATGATCTCGGCGGGAGATGATCTCGGCTTCGCCCTCGGCGCGGTTGTAGCTAAAGGAGCGTCCGAGACCGCGGCACTCCTTCCCTTTTCCTCGCTGATCTTGTCGAGTTTGGCGTACTCGGGCGAGGTGAAGTCGGAGTGTGCTGGATGCTGAAGCGGTCGTCGACGACGCCATCGAGTACGGCGTCGTAGTCGGCCATAACCTGCATGACGTTGCCGGATTTGGGCCAGTCGATGTCATTCCAGAGGATGGAGGGTTGTAATGCCGGATGAGTTCTTCGAGCTGCCTGTCGGCGTACTCGCCATTAAGGCGACGAACCGGGGTTTGACTGCCTTGTAGTCGGCGGCCTGCTCGATGGGCCATAGGTTGAAGGTTCGATCGTGGCCGCCGGAGTAGTAGAAACCCATCTTCAGGCCAGATTTGCGGACGTGTTGGGTGAGGTCGCCAACAACATCGCCAAGCGCTGAGGTGTTTCTGGTCATAGGACGACACAGAGAGACGGAGGTCCCATAAAGACTCCTGGAAACATCTTTGCTGCACGCCTCACTTGAGGTCTAAGGATCAAGTGGCCGTTCCATGGAGCGCATGTGCCGTGAGGAGCACGGCGCACGCGGATGGATGGCTAGAAGGTGATTTTAGCGGCCAGCTGGAGTTGGCGCGGGTTATTGGCTGTAAAGGTGACGACCCCGAAGTTCGTGCTGTTGAGCGTGGTGTTCGGTTGTCCAAAGACGACGGTGTTGGTGAGGTTGAAGGTCTCAAGGCGCAGAGTCAGCGCTACGCGATCGTAGATCGGGATGGTGCGGAACAGGGACAGGTCGAGGTTCTTGTTCCAAGGGTTGCGGAGGGAGTTACGGCCCATGGTGCCGAAGGTGCCGAAGGCGGGGGTGGCGAAGGACGCGGGGTTGAGCCACTGACTCGGGAGGCGGGGTGAGGTGAACGGTCTGCCGATGAGGTTGGAGTGTACGAAGCCTACGCCGGTGTTGGCGATGTCTTGGGAGACATCGACCTGGTAGGGTGCGCCGGAGTTAAGGTTGACGATGCTGTTGAGCTGCCATCCGCCGGCGAGCGCACTGGCGATGCCGGAGGTGGCGAAGCGCTTACCCTTACCGAAGGGAAGCTCGTAGACGACGCTGGTCGAGAAGATGTGGGTGAGGTCAAAGCCGGAGACGCTGCGATCGCGCTGCGGATGATAGGGGTCCTGCAGGCTGGTGCCCTCGGCCCCGAAGTCGCCGGAGGAAGCGAGGTCGATGGACTTGGACCAAGTGTAGGAAATGAGGTATGTAAGGCCGTTGTGGGTGCTGCTCGTAAGACGGGTCTGCAGGGCATGATAGTTACTGTTGCCAGTGCTGTCGTCGTAGAAGGTGGGAACAATGTAGGGGTACTCACGGAGCGCCTTGACGGCTGCCGCGTTGCCTGTGCTGGGAATCTGGGCGGTGTTGTGGATGCCGCCGAGGTCGAGGCGGCCGCCGTGAGAGCCGGCGTAGGCGATCGAGAGCGTGGCCTGATTGCCGAACTGCTGGTCGGCACCGATGTTCCACTGGTCGGTGTAGGGCGTCTTCATATTTGGCGCGAAGTAGAAGGTCTGGTTGCCGAAGGGGGTTGCGGGGGGATAGGAAAGCCTGCCGGAGCCTTGGTTCGCGGGATCGTTGATCGTCGCGTTGATGGTGTTGATGTTCTGCTGGCCGGTATCGAGCAGACCGACGGAGGGCCAGTTGCCGCCGACGTTCTGGGCAAACTGAGCGACACCGTTCCACTCGTCGTAGAAGCGGCTATAGCCGGCGCGAATGGCGGTATCGGCGGAAGCTTTGTAGGCGAACCCAACGCGACCCTGCCAGTTGCCGTAGTCGGTGTTGTGGATGCCATGATTGCTGTTGCCGGTGACGACGACGTTCGCCGGTAGCTGACCGTTGGGCAGGCATGGCGCGCCCTGCGTGGCGGAGCATGCCGGTGGTGGGGCGCTGATGACGTAGGTTCCGTTCGAGAGATCCATGGAGCCGACGTAGCCCTGGCCGTTGTTCAGGTCGCCGTAGGCAGGCCAGAGGGAGACATCGTAGCGGAAGCCAAGGTTGATCGATAGGTTCTGTGTCGCCTTGAACTGGTCCTGGATGTAGATGCCGTTGACGGACCCGCCGTGCTCACTCTCAAGCGAGTCTCTTCTCTGGCTGGAGGTCTGAATGCCGAGGAGGAAGGAGGCCAGCGCGTTGCCGGTGGTCGGCGAGACGCCGGCGGCGGCCCGCTGCGTGTAGAGCGAAGCTGTCTGGGAGGCGCCGAAGTTGATGCTGGAGCCGGCAATCGGACCGAGGAAGTTGTTGGACTGGTAGTTGACGCCGGTCTTGATGGTATGGCGGCCGATGATCTTGGTGAAGTCGCCGCCGAACTGGTAAGTATTGGCGATCTGCGTGGCTTGGAGGTTGTTCCCACCGGTAGAGGCGTAGTTGGCGATCGTGATCTTGGGCGTCAGGGTGTCGGGTGTGCTGAGGAAGCCGGTGATGAACTTCGAGGTGAGACCGGCGGCGGTGAGCTGGGAGCCGAAGTCCTTCGGTGCATTCACGTACATCGTGGTGACGGTGGCATTGCCGAGGTTGCGCCCGAAGGTGAGATCAAGGATAGTCGAAGGGCTGAAGACGTGAGTCTCGTGCACGGCAATGTTCCAAGACTCGATAAGCGTGGTGTTGAGCGCGCCGGGGTAGCCGGCGGAGCCGCTGATGGGCTGGTCGGAGTAGGAGACGCGGCCGAAGAGATTGTCCTTGGTGCCGAAGGACTGGTCGATCCTGCCGGTGTAGTTGTTCGACTTAACGATAGCCTTGGTGTTGTCGTAGAGGTTTCGACCGCCTGTGCCGGCGATGACCGGGCCTGCCGCGGGGAGCAGGGTCTTCGCATACAGAGCAGAGACGGGCGAGATGAGGCTTGCGGGAATCTGGTTATTCGGGAACGGGGTGCGCGTGTAGCGATTGTTGAGTGCATCAAAGGTAGTAGTGAACGGATTGTAGAGCTGAACGAAGAGGCCTTGGGTATCGCGTAGGCCGCTGAAGTCGCCAGCCAGTTGTGCCGTGGTGGGAACGAGGACGGTGTTCTGGGTGGCTTGGCTCTGGTGGAAGGCCTCATAGCCGAAGAAGAAAAAGGTGCGGTCCTTGCCTTTGTAGATATGCGGAATGCTGACAGGGCCGCCTACGGTGGCGCCGAACTGGTTTTGCCGGAGGGGGTTGCGGGCTGTCTGGAAGTAGTTGCGGGCATCCATCTTCTCGTTGCGGAGGAACTCCCAACCGGAGCCGTGGAAGGTGTTGGAGCCGGACTTGGAAGCCACGTTAATGATGCCGCCAACGACGCCGCCGAACTCGGCGAGATCGTTATGAGACTGAACCTTGAACTCTTGGATGTCGTCGACAATTGGAGAGTAGTTGTAGTTGCCGATAAAGGCGAGATCGTGGACGCCGTCAAGCAGGAACATGTTGCTGCGGTTGCGCTGTCCGCCGACTGAGGGAAAGGTGAAGGTGCCGATAGCCGAGCCAGCGAAGCCGCCTCCGCCTCCGGAGTTCTGGCCGACGCTGACGGGGCTGACACCGGGGGTGAGGGTAAGGAGCTGGGTGAAGTTGCGGCCGTTGAGCGGAAGATCCTTGACGGACTTCTCGGCGACCACAGTGCCAAGCTCGGCCGTCGAGGAGTCTACGGTGGAAACAGTGGCCTGGACGTCGACAGTCTGCGAGGTGGAGCCGACGTTGAGGGCGAAGTTCAAGGTGGCGGTCTGGTTGACCTGGAGGATGATGCCGGACTTCTCTAGGGTGCTGAAGCCCTCCTTGGTGACACGAATTGTGTAGGGTCCGGGTTGGATGTTCAAGAGCGAGAAGGAGCCATTATCAGAGGTGATGGTTCTCTGCTCGACGTGAGTATCGACGTTCTGCAGGATGACAATCGCGGCGGGGACGCTGGCGCCGAGAGGGTCGGTGACGACTCCGCTGAGGGCAGCGGATGATCCCTGGGCGAGGAAGGGGGCCGGAATAGCAAGAGCGAGGAGAAGGATAGCGGCGCGGCGGGCGCAGCGATAACGTGCATGGCAATGCGTGATCGAGCTGATCCCTCTCGCGATTTCGCGGTGCAGTGACGTAGCTACTGACATCGTATTCACTCCTGATTAAACCGGCTTCCCTAGGAAATCTGCACAGTAGAAAGCGCTGTGCTTAGACATGTCACTGAGGGCAACCACACTACATCAAACGTTGAAAGCTAGCAAATTTTTTTTCACCAGTGAACATTGCATTTCGCAAGCGAGAGTACGGGTTACTTCTTTGTGCCGGAAGTGCAGCCTATCGTCTTGACTTCACACCGCGCACCAACACGCATTTCCGTTTGCTCTATTTTTTGGCAACCTGCACTCGCAAGTAGCACATTCGAAGGCTCTCCACGACGTAGCCGGTGAGCAGTATCGTTCACGATAGACAATTAGACATTGGCCTTCTCTCCAGCGATCCTGTCAGCTACGATGGCATGCATCAGCCCCGCTGCACTTGGAAGCAAAATGTCGGAACAGTCTCCAATCCATCCCGCAAGTAACGAGCAGCTACTCTCCGTCATTCGTGCCTTCAAACTTCCACGCCCGGAGCAGGCTCGTCCGATCCTGGTCATTGGCGCCGGGGGGATCGTTCGCGCCGCCCATCTTCCGGCCTATGAGAAGGGGAAATACACCGTCATCGGCCTCATGGATCGCGATCCTGCAAGAGCGCAGGAGCTCGCATCCGAACGCAACATCCCGCACATCTTCACCACCGTGGCCGATGCAGTCCGCTTCGCCCCATCCAACGTCGTCTTCGACGTCGCCGTTCCAGCCTCGCAGCTCCCGCACATCCTTCCCGAACTCCCCGACGGCAGCACTGTGCTCATGCAAAAGCCAATGGGAGAGACTCTCGACGAGGCCAGGATCCTCCGTGATCTCTGCCGAAACAAGGGCCTCACAGCCGCCGTCAATTTTTCGCTCCGCTACTCCCCTACCAACCTCGCCGTCGTCGCCCTCGCCCACGACGGCCGCCTCGGTGAGATCCACGATCTCGAGGTGCAGACTCGCACCTACACACCCTGGCATTTATGGACCTTTCTCGCCAGCGCGCCGCGGCTCGAGATGCTCTATCACAGCATCCACTACTTCGATCTAATCCGCTCCTGGTTGGGCAATCCTCACAGTGTCTACGCGCGCACCGTTAGAAGCCCTCTCTCCAGGAATCTCGCCGCGACGAAGACGACTGCCATCCTCGACTACGGCGACAGCAAGCGCGTCTTGGTTGCCACTAACCACGGCCACGACTTCGGCCCGACCCATCAGCACAGCTTCGTTCAGTGGGAAGGCCTCACGGGTGTGGCCCGGATCTCCATGGGCCTCAACCTCAACTACCCAACCGGAGCCCCCGACACACTCGAGTATGCCGAACGCGGCAACACCGCTCTCGCTTGGCACACCCTTCCGATCAATGGGAACAACATCCCCGATGCCTTTATCGGAACCATGGGTGCCCTGCAGGCGTTCGCCGAAGGCTCCGCCCCCACACTTCCATCAAACTACGAAGACGCCTACCAGACCATGGCCCTTGTCGAGGCGCTCTATCGCTCAAGCGAACGCCCCGGTGAGCCAATCCCGCTCGACTAATCACCCAAGGCCATATCACACCGCTACCTGCCGCGCGATCTATGACACGCCACAGCCAATCACGCAATCCACGCCTCAACCCAGCGATCCTCACTGCCTGCGCCGCCCTCGCCATCTCCCTTCTGCTTCCGACCTCCAGGCTCCGCGCCCAGGCATCGACCTCCATTCCGGAAGAGATTGAGTGGACTTGGGAGGTACGCCCACAGCACATTAACCGAGGTCTGCCTAATATCCTTCTTCTCGGCGACTCCATCACCCGGAGCTACTCCCCTCAGGTCACCAAGGACCTCGCCGGCGTCGCCAACGTCTATCTCTTGTCATCGTCCACCTCCGTTGGTGACCCGCGACTCCCGCGGCAGATCGCCGAGTTTGCCGCCCTCGAGAACGTCTCCTTCGCCGTTGTCCACTTCAACAACGGCATGCATGGTTGGAAGTACACCGAGGCACAGTACAAGGCATCTTTCCCGTTCTTCTTGAGCGCCGTCCGCGATCTCCCCGGTCACGGCCGGCTCATCTGGGCCACCACCACCCCCGTCAGATCCGATATATCCGATGGCGCGAGCAACCCCCGTATCGATGCCAGAAACGGCGTCGCCGCAATCTTCCTTCAACCCCAAAGCCTCCCCACCGACGACCTCCATGCCCTCATGAACAAGCACCGCGATCTCTACCAGGACACCGTTCACTTCAACGACGTCGGTGCCGCCCTCATGGGCGATCAGGCCGCCGCTCTCATTAAACAGGCCCTGCCGGTCGTCGCCGCCGCCGCACCTCGCTGATAAGTGAGCTCCTCATCCCATCAACCAGCCGCTGCAACCCAGAAGGATCCACCGTCTTCTCCGTCGCAAGCCGCGCCGCCAAATCCTTCAAGCGCACCGCGCAGCTCGTAAATGTCGAGCACCTCCTTTTCGCTCAGGTTCACCACCCGCGCACTCCGCCCTCCTGCCTTGGTAACAAAGCCCTCGTGGACAAGGATGTAGATGGCCGCCTGAACCGATGCCTGAGCCACCCCAAGCCCTCGTCCCCTCCACAATCCGCTCCCCCGGACGCAGACCCTCGCTCACTATCTCAATGCGCAGGCGCTCCGCCATCGCATCCCTCACCAAGAATTAACCAGCGACAACCCGCCGTTTACCGGAGGGAATTGTGCGTTTCGAGCCGCTTTCGTCAGGGCAGTAGACGTATGAGCGCTTAGTTCGCTGGGGCACATTTCCGGTTTTAGCCTGCACTGCGTGATCGAAGCTACATGGGTGCTTAGGAGACATCAATGCAGGAAGTGCTCAAGTCACTTGTAATCCTCTCCTACCGCTCGTGACTGTTCATTCCTGAACCCGGGAGACCCCGTGCAACGTTGCGGAACGATCATCCGACTTCGCCCTGAAGCCGAAGTCGAGTACAGGAAGTACCATCAGGCTGTCTGGCCGGAGATGCTCCGTATTATCAGAGAATGCATCCGCAACTACTCCACTTATCTGCATAGCGGCGTCCTGTTGCTCATTTCGAGTACATCAGCGAAGACTTGACTGCCGATGGCCGGAATGGTTGCCTTTCATATAATCCAAGGAATAGTGGACGATCATGAATTCCATGCCGGATTCCTTCCCTGATCGCAAAGATGTGGACTGGTGGACCACGATGGAGAAGGTCTTCCACACCGACTAACCTGATCCGCACGAGAGACCGAAGAGACTGTTTGGGAACTCCCTTAGTACTCGCTTAACAGCATCGCCGGGAGCCATTTCAGTTCTCCTGAAATGAGCGCACAAAATGTCTAAGCCGTCACATCGTCACTACCGCCACTTTCCTCCTTCACGTAAAGTCCATGCTCGGAGAAGCCTAGGCGCACGAGGAATAACGCACTGTGTGGTTCCGTTCTGCTGAATTCGGGATGTCCATCCATTGGACCCTTATTCGACTACCAGTGTAGAAGCCTGCTAGCCGACCATGCGTCCGGGAAACTGGGGAACCAGCGAACCGAATTACTGTGCTTTATAGCTGCTAGACGCGCCCACCATCTGCCGTCGGCGTGCATTAAGCACGCAAACCCGCGGCCGGAATCTACTTCGGACTATCTTCCACTCACTTCTTAAGTTGATGGCTCACTACACACGCCGTACCGCAAAGATGACCAGTACGGAACAAAGGTAAGCGTGCAAGTATAACTCCGAAGTTGATTCAGTCTGTAGAGAAGAAGCCGCTCATCGTGGCCGGCCTTCTTCTTCTTTAGGCATCTGGAGTTTAGTTCCTTCGGGTGTCAACTGTCCCGGGGTGGTGTTGCCTCCGCAACCCAGCAAGGCCAATTAGGCCCAGTAGCCCAATCCAACCATAGTCATGGTGAGGTTCGGTATCGATCTGGTGGGAGTTAGCGTTTGAACTGGAACCTGCGGCATCTGGGGTGCTACCCGTTTGTGCAAACGCGCTTCCGGTCAGTGCTGACGCAAGGAGTAAAGCGAAGGCCTTGTACTTCATGTAGGGAATCCTCTCTATATACAGAACCGTTGGATGCGCAATCGTGCCATTACATCTATCTTTGTGGCATTAAAAAAGGAGGATGATCGACTGCGGAGAAGAGCCCCTGATAAGAAGGGGAGTCGCCCCTAGTCATCTACGTGTTGTACGACTGGTTATTCTTTCGGCCTGATCGCATTCTGAGTTGTTCTAACCAGGTTGGGCGAAGCCTCTTGAGCTAATTTGAGCAGCGGGAACGCGAGCCTGTCGAAATGGCAATGAGTCGCTCAGCAAGCCAGTGTTTTCTATGGCCACTGTGCCACGTGTTCTGGACTAGAGAAACAGGTCGTGCGTGACCGCTCCTTACAGCAACCCGGAACGCCAGCGCAAGGCGTAGAGCTACGTCTTCAGCCAACAACAGGCCACTCATCGAGCTCATTCAGGGTGTTCCTGAGAGGAACGACCTCACTTGGGAATAGCTAGGATCCTAAAGTTCAGCTGAGACAAGCCAATCCACTCTGAAAGGCATGGACGTCGCAAGGTGCAATCCTAGAGCAACCTTAATGTGCATGCTCGAGTAAGCTCCGTAGGACAACACGCAGGTATACGGAGCCGGTGGCGAGGACTACATCTTAACCTCGTCTATATGCTTCGAAATGAACCGAGGAAGATGCTCAGCAACGCCGTCCCATTCGGACACGGTAAGGATCTGGAGAACATGAGCGGAGCCTCCTCACGCTGAGCAAAATGGTGGACGCGGTAGGGATCGAACCCATTTGCGCCCCTTTCAATTCAGTAAGTTGCACATTCTAGGAGCATCAAGTTTGTCACGAACCGCACGATTTGCAAGGATCTAGCACAAATTAGCACAAATTTGCTTCCTCAGGTTCTTCCCGCTCTGCGCTGTACACGTGTGCCGAAGTGATTTTTGAGTTCATTTATTCCTCCCTCAATTTAGCACCCACCCTAACGACAGAACCGGGCGAGCGTGGATACGTCCCTCATTGAGGCGGTGCAACTCTGCTCCAGTTGGTGTCAGCCGGGCGGTTCGAACCTAATTTGACCGAGTTTCCCACCTGTCGTACATACAGGACCAACGGGGAGCACAGCGTACCCGGATCAACCGTCTGTCGTTGGGGAAACCTGACGGAATGTTCTATCGAAACAAAACTGAAGTGGAATTGGAGAGCCACATGCCGCTTACGCAGACCACTACCAGCTTCCAAGAGAGCTGATCCACGCGATCATCGAGCAGGAATCAGGTTGGAATCAACGTGCGATTTCAAATAAGGGCGCAGTCGGACTGATGCAGTTGATGCCGGCAACCGCGGCACACTTCTTCGTGCGTGACCCTACTTCCATCCAGGACAACATCGGCGGTGGCGTTCGCTATCTGGCCTCCCTCAATGATCTCTTTCACGGCGACCTGCGCATGGTCGTCGCTGCGTACTACTGTGGCGAGCACCATGTCATCGCCAGCGGACTGCGATACCACAACGCCGAAGTGATCGCGTACGTCACCTCGGTCGAGAACAGGTATGAACACGAATTACAGCTTAATCATCCCGGCAGCTTGAAAGGAACAACGAAATGATCTCTCGCATCCAGACAGTAGCCTTATTTACAGTTTCATTCGTCACAGCTTCGGGAGTGAGCCAGCAGCGAAACTCCCAACCGATGGTTTCCGATGTCACCCTCTCGAAAACCGCCGTGACTGACGTGCATGTGAAGCCTCTGTTCACCACGACGATCCGGTTGCCGGACGCAGTGAGCTCGGTCGCGGTGGGAGCGCCTACACTTTTCGAGGCCGAGCACTCGGATCAAGAGCCGCGGCTGGTCTACATCAAGCCCTCGACCAAGCAGCCAGCGGAGAGCAATCTTGTCATCACCATGCAGTCCGGCGAAACGATCAGCATGCGGCTGATCTCTGACGGGAACGCCACATCGAATGCGCCTGTCGATTTCATTGTCGACTACAAGCCGCAGGAGAGTTTCTTTGTTGGGTCTTCTAACCCGACGATGAAGCAAGCACAGCAGGCCGGCGCTTCCGCCAAGCCCGTCAATTCCCTGGAAAGTGCTCTTGAAGGCCAATCGCGAGTAGCTACCCCAGCCTGGCAGCAGGGCACCGCTCTTGAAGATAAGGTCAAGAAGACCGATGCGCCCCCTATTGTTGGTGCCCTGGGCGAGGTCCGGGAGTCGAGTGGAAAGATGCTGGTTGCATACTCCATACGAAACCAAAGCAGTCACTGGGTAGAAGTGCTCCCTCCACAGATCGAGATGAGCAGCCCCGGTGATAAGGGTCAGATCAAGAAGAAGGACAGGAAACATATTGTGGAGGCGGAGCAGGTTCCTGTAAACAACTTCAAGGTCAACGGTCGCCGGCTAGCTCCAGGCCAACGAACTGACGGAGTGGTGATGTTCGATCGCCCCGGCTTCAAGCAAAGCCAGGAACGGCTTCTGCTTCAGTTGGCGTCCGCAAACTCAGTGGATAAGCCGCTGTTGCTTGCCGTGCCCTTCGTAGCTCCCGGAAATTAGTCCTGTCACCTCATATCCGTCTATCTAAGGAGAACTATCGTCATGGCCACGCCCAATCCGCTTCCCAACAAGGAAGAAGAACTCGCTCCACACGTTAATGAAACTCAGTCCACCTCAGCTGTCACGCCGCCCGTTGAAAGCCGACCTTTTGTCATGCCCACGCGAACCGGGGGATCCGGCGGCAAGGATAAGACAAGCAAGATGTTGATGATCGCCGGGACGCTCCTCGTTTTACTGGTCGTCTTCTTCGGCTTCATTTCAACAAAAGGTACGAACAGAAAGAAGGCCAGCGTGGATGCAGCAGGGAAGCCGAACTTCGGTCGTGTCGTCACGCCTAATGCACCCGGTCAGCTCGTACCTGCAGACAAGATGGCGGTTCCGAACTCGACCGTGAAAACTGGATCGCTCGAAGCAAATGACATTGAGAAGACAAAGTCTCCGAAGCTTGGTGGTTCCGTAGCACCCGGTACGACTTCGTCGACCGGGAAGACTCCAGCCCCTGGGGGCAGGACGCTGGCTGATGTAGCACCGTTTCAACAGCCGAATACCGATCCAGATCACCTAAAGAACTGGAATCCCGAAGCGTATCCAGGCACAAGTCGATCCGCGAACGGACAAGAAGTTCAAGTCGCGCAGAAAGAGCAAGAGGAATACTCCAAGCCGTCGATGATCTTTGTGGCTCACGAGACGAATGGAACGGCGAGAAGCAGCTCGCAGCTTCATGCCGCACCAGACAACTTCGGCCTAGAGTCCGGCTATCACGTCGCTGCGCGGCTCGAATCGATGGCGAGTACCGCATTGCATGCGCCGGTCCCACAGCGGCAGCGGCGAGATGTGGGCGGATGACGATAATGCCATGACGCGCGCGGAGGCCCAGGCCTTCAAGCGAGCCTGCTCTTGCTTTGGTCTTGGCCGCTACTTCTACGAGTTCGAAGAAATGTGGGTCGATCTCAATAAGTATGGCCAACCACTTCGTCTCCCGGTGCTGCCGAAGTGGGCATTGCCGTCCGGTGTCGTTCCCACGACGCAGGCTTCAACTGCCCCAGTCTCAACGAAGCCATCAGAGCCGCGGGGCCCGACGGCGGTCCAGCAGGCAAGCTCACCGTCTGCAACCGCCCAGCTGGACCCAGCATTGACCGAACGAATCGAGGGCTTCCGGCGAACTGTCGGAGACGCGCTCTACTTCGAGGTGTTCCGCAAGGGCGGCTCTGCACGCAATGCGCGGGAGCTGCCAAGAGTGGAGGCTCAGAACTGGATTCTTCAGCAGCTTGAGGTCGTAGATCGTGGTATCAAACGCGTCCGCGTGCTTGCGCAGGAGGTGCACGAACACGTCTTCTACGGCGTGCTCGATGCGCACAAGGTGCAGTCCATCGACAAAATGCCGTCCTTCGAAGCTTTGAAGGCGGTGGTCAACGATTTGCAGCATAACGCGCAAGGTGTTGCTGCTTGATCCTCGTTCATATGCGCATACGGCGAACCAACTACTCGTCGTATGAGCGTTTCTCCAGGCGTTAGCTCAGGAGCGCGCGCAATGTTGCTCGCTCTGCAACCGTTTACTGCTTGGTCGATCCACAACCAAGTGAGCTGGTCAGTACACAACGAAACGATCGTTGATCGATTCGTGAACCTTGATTGCCCAATGCATCGCCTTTCCGAAATCAAGGAACAGTTCATCTGTCGCGGTCCATATAAACAGCCCGCATAAGTCGCTTGAGCACCCTCTCCAAGGAAATCCCGGGACCACAAAAGCCAAGTAAATCCTGCGGCGGCAGAACCTCCTCTCTGAGAAGGATCGACCTCGTGCGCTTCAACTCAGCACTACCTGCCTTTGAAGAAAGGAAGCTCCGTGCCTGCTTTCAACCGCATCATCCTGGCTCCGGTCGAATTCATCCCCATTCGGTCATTTCGCTTTGCTCTCCGCTACGTGCTCTGTCTTGCTTTGACAGCGTTCAACGCCGGAGTTGTCGAGTACTCCGCTGTCACACTCTATCGCGCCACTGCTGGTCACTCGCTTCAGTTAGCTGGGGTGACTTTGGTCTTTGCGGCTCTTTTGGGCTCGTTGCTGAGAGTCTGGATCGTCACCTTTCACCCCCCGTTACCGCTAATGCCACACCCTGCCATTTCCCACCCCGCTGCTTCGAAACACCCTTAAAGGAGAATTACCATGGCAATTTCTGCTCGTTCCCGTCGCGGCACCTCGCCTTCGTTCTGGCGCAACCATAACGCCACGCAGATGATGATGGCACAGGCCTGCATGCCCTCACTGCAACCACTTCCATCGGTGAAAACCAATCGTGTCTTATCTATTGCGCCTGTCTGGCTGCCGACGCCAACGCAGCGCGAGCGGTATCTAGTGCGAAGCGGCGAGGCTGTCAGCCTGCCGATTGCACGCTAGTTCCAACTTGAAAGATCACCTCGGAATGGAACTGCTTTGTGCGTTCATTCCGAGGTTAGACATCTTCCGGAAGGCACGGGGCTGTATGACTTACCCGAATCCAGCCGGAGGAGAAGCGAGAAACTTTGTCGACGCCGCGAGGAACTCGAAGCGCAATTCATGAGCACGGCCGCTTTCTCCGAGCAGTGCAGCATCGCTCAACAAATCGGAGAGTTGTGTGAAAAGGAGGACCCGTTGCTTCACGGCTGTGCATCTCGCCCACTGACAGAGTTGATGGACTGAAATCATCTGCTATCGACCCGCAGACTGGAGACCCGATTATGGTTCTTTTCTTTCCTTGTACTTTCGGCGTGAAGCTGGCGCTGTTGCTTGGCGAAAGCTTTGGTCAACGCGTCGAGATTCAGGCCTTGGAGTTCATTAACGCCATCCCGATCGAATGGAGGCTGGTCACCGAGGTCGAACCAATCACCGAATGGCGACAAAGCATTCCTGAGCGGAAATGCTTCGCTTTCCATGATCTCCAGAGGCCGAATCGATCCGGGGGAACGCGCGGCACCCCCGGAGCCTGTGTCTGGCTTGAGACTCGCGGGATCGGTAATGGCACGCTCGCCATTTGGCTCCGTGACGGACGTTTCAAGCTTTCGGCGGGCCATCACTCTGAGTTAGTTGTTTTGTCTAATTTGTGATCTTTCGTCGACCCGGATTACAGCAGACTAGAGCTGACACAAGGACGCGATGCAAAGCGAACTGAATCCCTGCAAAGAGGCTTGAGCAACTACTCCGGGTTGCGAGTGGGCATTCTCTGTGTCACATCATGCATGAGTGGCGCAGCGAAAAGATGGCGGCGCAGCATTGTGTACTGATTTGCGGTGCGCGCGATGTTGGTATTGTTGAGTGTAGCCGGAATGGCTACACTGATTGCAGGAGGCAATATATGCGTCAAGTTTCGCTACGGGAGTTCCGGACTCGGGGCTCGAAGGCCTTGGAGGCTGTGCCGAACGGAGAGACGGTGTTGCTGGCGGGTCAGAAGGGGCCGGCATATTTTCTGATCCCTGTACTCGGAGATGTCATCTTGGAAGACCTAGAGCTTCGGAGGGCTATGGCAAAGGCAAGCCTGCGTAAGAACTGGCGCCTCGCGGAGGCGGCAGGTGAAGACCTGAGTGACGAGGACATTGATCGGGAGATCGATCAGGTTCGTGTTGTCCGCCAACGCCGGAAGCTCAAATGAGGCTGGTTGTCCTGGACACCAACATCATCGTATCCGCTGGTATCAAGCCGGGGAGCGCCCCTGCGAAGCTCGTCATGGATTGGGTACTGGAAGGACAGATACAAGTGGTCACAAGTCCGTGGGTTGTTAGCGAGTATAGGGAGGTGGTCCGGCGCACCAAGTTCCGTCGCTACGGATTCCCTCCCCACTGGTTGGAATTCCTGATCGAGGAAAGCCTGCGCCTTCCAGACCCAGCAACTTGGGCAAAGCGAGGTCCGGATCCAAAAGATCTGCCATTCCTCGCTCTGGCCCATGTGGCAGGAGCATGGCTTGTGACAGGGAATCTCAAGCATTTTCCGGAGACCGTTAGGAGCGGGGTCACCGTGCTCTCGCCTGCGGAGTACCTCGCACACCTCGGATAAAACTGACCGTAACTTCATGGTATGCGACGTTCCCGATCTGGCGCGCCGCGATGGAGCACACTCGTTCGCAAAAGGAGGCGCGCCGCTTACTTGGTCGCATCCAGCGAGACGATTCATGGGCTCTTGGTGCACGGTGCGCGTTCGGAGATTTAGAGTCATGCCTTTTCGGTAGCGAGCATTTGGACGACGCTGACGACGTCTAGCCAGGAACAATCATGTTGAGGTCGCGGACTGACCCTACCGCTAGTGCCTGTCCAAGTTGAGCTCCGAAACTCGACGCCGATGACATCCTGAATAATCGATCCACAGCCTCTTGGAATCAGCTGACCATACCGGCTGCTCACCTGAGCGAACTATGGTGCAGGCAAGCCTGTCAAGCTATGCGCATTCTTCTTCGGAGCTCTAAGAGCTAACGGAGGTCAGCTCGACTTCAGAGCGTTCCGGGCCTTGGCGGAATGATCGCCCCGAACAACACCGCAATCAATCGCTGCAGAGCAGAGCCCGGCATGTCGCCGGGCTCTGCTTGCTTGTGCTTTCGCTCTGCCCATAACGCCACAGGAGAATGTATGCCAAATCTGAGACTTCGTCACCACAACAACTGCCCGCGTTGTCCTGTCATCGGTGCGGAGGACATTATTGGCGAAGAGTATTACGAGATCCTCGCCCTTCGCTTCGGCGTCCGCATTGCCCGCGAACTCTCAAACCGGCACGATCTCCTTCGTATTGAACCAATCGTTCTGGCTAAGTGGCTCGAACATGTGCGGCTGATCGAGAGTCACATCGACCACATTCCCTTGAATTCAGGTCACGGAATCATGGTGACTCTTCCGGCCGGCTGCGGTATGCCGCTGATGGACGGAAGTCATCGAGCTGCTCGCGCTTTGCGAGAACAAGTTCCTTTCTTCACTGTTGTTCTCGATGAGACGGAGACGCTCCAGCTGTTACGGCGAAGCATGGGTGCTCCCATTGCAGATTATTACTGGAAGCGACTGAAGGCTTCTATCCCACATCCGAATGACAATCAAGGCGACATAGAACGATGAGCAGCTTAATCACTGAAGTCTTCAACAAAGACTTTCGCTGGGAGAGGAGCGACGCTCCTCGATCCATCCTCGATCCCAGCAGGGCTTTTTGCAACCACAAAGAAGTCATTGCAACGCCGCATCGACTTTCGCCGGTGCGGCTTTTTTGATCGCAGTTCTGCGCTGGGTACAGAAACTGTAACATCGAGTCGAGAAAGAGCGGCGATGCCACGCGCTTTCGAGGTCTGTGGAACGCTTCCGAAGCAAGAGCAATAAGCATCATGGGATGTTCTTCTTGAGAGCGCACCCATCATCTCGCCTCCGTAAGCTACAGAAAACAAAAGAAAGTTACGGGTGAGCTTGCACTCTCACCTCATGTGAGGCGAAGATAAGGCGAAGAGAGGATACCTTGGTCGCCGCAAGTTCAATTCGCAGACAAATCGAAGAGGTGCTGGCACATCGGGTGCCCGGAGCGTTGTCACCCCGGCAACGCACCGTTGTTCCGCGTGTCGCATCCGGTGTGCCGGAGATCGACGCACTGCTCGGTGGCGGGTTGCCGGTCGGAGCGATCACCGAGGTGATAGGTTCATCCTGCTCAGGACGAACCTCGTTTGCACTGGCTTTTATCGCAGAGCTTACCTGCGCCAGCCAAACAACGGCATGGATCGATGTTGCGGATGCACTCGATCCCGAGTCAGCCGCCGCCGCAGGCGTGGACCTGAATCGGCAGCTATGGATTCGGTGTGGAAGCGATGGTAAACAGCCTGAAAGAGACCTAGCGCAGCCATCCGATGTGCCTGGCTTGCTTTGCGGAGAGACTCGGAAGAACTCGCCCTCCGGTGGAGGCGGCAGTCCGCACCCGCGCAATGAGGTACGCGGCATGCCTGAAGCAATTCAGGCGTTGCTGCAGCATGACCAACGATCCCGATTGGAGAAATCAGGCACAACGGAGCCACACTATCCGAGTCCGATCACACAGGATGGCGAGAACCCAGTCGAAGCGCGACGGCGTCGCAAGAACATCGGTACACCTGGAACGCCGAACCGCCCGCTAGAGCGAGAAGCGGGCGGTACCTTTGCACGTCGGGTATTCGATCGAAAAGAACAGGCTCCGACCGACCGACAACCACCACGGCGCGGGGACCATTTCCACCAGCAGTCGCGTCATCCGGCGGTGATCATGCCTTGCTGTGCGGAAACGCCGACGATGCGCATGCAAGCACGCCGAGAGAATGCGAGTTCCACGCCAGCATTGAATAAAGACGCGCTGCGCAAAAACACACCCGCCTCCGGCACAAAGACTGAGTCAAAACGGTCGGAGATCTTGACAGCACTTGACCAGGCCATCCGTGCCACCGATCTGCTGCTGAGCGCAGGGGGCTTCGCAGCGCTGGTTCTCGATATTGGCAGCACGTCGGCTGAGTATGCAGGTCGCATCCCGATGGCAACATGGTTTCGTTTCCGGGCAGCAGCAGAACGTTCTCGCACCACCATCCTGTTGCTGACGCAACATCCGTGCGCACGCTCCAGTGCGGGGCTTGTGCTGCGGCTCAAAGCATCGAGCGTCATCACTGCCGGCAACCTGTTCACCGGAAGGAGCTACGAAGTCTCCGTCAGCCGTCAGCGCTTCGAGGCTGTCGAAGAGCAGCATTATGAAGTGGGCAAGGTCGTTGCCATGCGCAAGCCGCCGCAGAGTGAACGGTGCGCAACTTGGTCTCGAAACACAGCGTGGGTCCCGTTTGCAGAGCGGGCGCGTGAAAAGACTGTGCTTGCATGGGCAGATAAACGATGAGCAGGTTTCTCCAGCCGCTCTACTTTTGTCTGCGTGTCCCCGAGTTCGCGGCACAGGCCACGTTGCGGCTGCGACCTGCGGAGCGCACGATGCCAGTTGCCGTAGTTGAAGGCGTACCACCTCTAGAAACGGTGTGTGCGGCTAACTCCCACGCTCGACGCATGGGGGTAAAGCGCGGCTTATCGCGTGCTGAGTTGGATAGTTTTCCTGGTCTCCGTGTGTTCCGCCGTTCCCCTGCGGAAGAACGCAATGCGTGTACGGTCTTGCATGAATTGGCGGCTAGCTTCACGCCAAGATTTCAGGACATGACCAAGGGCAATAGATTGGCATATAGCACCGGTAAAAATCGTGACGGCGCACTCCTGCTCGCCTTGGACATGACGGGGACCGAGCGTGTATTTGGACCGACGGAGATGGCTGCACGCGGACTATTGCGAGCCGCCCACGAACTTGGTTTTCAGGTTCGTGTGGGTGCAAGCGCGAATCTCCACGCCGCAGTGTGCATGGCGCGTTCATCACCAAAGTCGATTGCCATTCTCCAGCCCGGCACGGAAGAGACCTTCCTCGCCAAGCTGCCCCTCGATGCGCTTTCACCGGGCGAAAGGGAAGTCGAGACGCTTGCCCTGTGGGGCATACGCACGGTGGGTGAACTTGCCGCACTGCCAAAGATCGCCGTGGTTGCGCGTCTGGGGGAAGCGGGACGAACGCTGCACCAGCTAGCCCGCGGCAAACACACTCATCTGCTGTTTCCAGAGGAGCCTGCTTTTTCGCTTGCGGAGCGTGTCGACTTCGACGCGCCAGTCGATCATCTCGACTCGCTGCTCTTCGTGCTCGGTCCGATGCTTCGTCAGTTGCTGGTTCGTGCCGGTCTGCGTGCGCTTGCGCTGGCCAGTGTTACCGTTACGCTTGGCCTGGAAGGTGCGCCCGAGCACAGTCGCACGATCAAGCCCGCACTGCCGCTCTTTGACCATGCGCTTCTGCTAAAGCTGCTGCAGCTTGATTTGCAGGCGCACCCACCCTGCGCGGGCATTCTAGCCATCAACCTCAGTGCCGAGCCTGGACCTCGTGCTGAGATACAGGCTGGTCTGTTCACTCCGCAGACGCCAGAACCAGCTTGTCTTGAGGTGACGCTTGCCCGACTTTCTGCATTAGTTGGCGAAGATCGTGTAGGCCGCGCAAGACTGTTGGATACGCATGCGCCCGAAGGTTTTCGCATGGAGCGCTTCTCCGTGACGGACGCTCCACGACGGTCTTCAGCGCAAACATCCGAACCCGCGCTTCGCAACGGCATTGCGCTCCGAAGGCTGCGTCCGCGTGTGCCAATTGTTTCGCAATCAGACAATGTCGCGCCGAAAGCTTTTTACTTGTATGGCCTTCGTTACAGTGTTCGCCGTATTCATGGTCCCTGGCGACGCAGTGGGCAGTGGTGGACCCCGGAGGTCTGGTCGCGTGAAGAGTGGGATGTGGAGGCCGAAGCCGACATAGACGCGGATAACTCTCCCTTGTTGTGCCTCTTCACCCACGATCTGCTACGCCGCGAATGGCTGGTCGAGGGGCTCTATGACTAGAGCTAACTGCGGATGAAGGACGGCTACATCGAGATGCACGCGGCCAGCCACGGTCATCACATCCGCGTGGCATGAACACCCAAGTCGTGAAGCTAGGCGCAATCGCATGAAGCGGCACCTTCTTGATGCCGCTTTGGTCTTTACGCAAACATTGAGGAGGGAAGTATGGGCTGGCTTTATATGACCAATCTCAAGGGACACAAAACGCTAAAAGCGTACCTTGACGATCAGTTCACCTTTGCAGGAGAACGTGCGAATCTGCGCGTTTTCCGCTCCGCGCTCGTCCAGATGAAGCGATACTATGCGGCTGTCGAACGGATAGATGAAAGCAATAAGCGGCACGTCTTCGCAATCATCTGCCTCGTGAACTACAACCTGCGTGCGAAGGATGGTTACATCTTCGGCTACAAGGACATGGACGAATCGATGGGAGCCTGCGAGACGGACTGCCCATCTGCGATTCTCGATCTACTGACTGAAACAGAGTCGGAATATGCGAAGGGGTGGAGGGAAGACTGCCGCAAGAGGCTGCAGAAGAAGGCACCAAGTGCCGGCGAAACGATTGTGCTGGCACCCCCCCTGAAGTTCACCGACGGCGCGGTGCTGTCTCGCTTCCGCATCGTAGTGCACCAGGGCCGCAGACGTAAGAAGTTACTCTTCCAGTCTGAGGATAGGAAGTGCTATCAGCTGCGCAACCTCAAGAATTCTTTCGACCCGATCTGCAGAAAGTACCCGCCATCGTGCTCTCGAACAATGATGGGTGCGCGGTCGCTCGATCGGCAGATTATGTGGAATCTGTCTGGCCGTCAATTTGGATTGACTCTTCAAGTCGCAGCTCTTCAAGTCGCAGCTCTTCAAGTCGCAGCTCTTCAAGTCGCAGCTCTTCAAGTCGCAGCTCTTCAAGTCGCAGCTCTTCAAGTCGCAGCTTTGAGTGGCCTCGGCCTGTTTTTGCTAGACATGCATGATGTGAGAGGCACTTTATCGTTATCTATCCAAAGCGACAAAGCTCGAAGGTGCTCTGAGCGCGTTGGCTGCAGAAAACAACAAGTTGGCTGCAAACACGGGCAAACCCGCGAGTACCGGTCGTACTATGTAGCCTTGGACGAATCCAATTAGTCCTCTGGTGGCCATACTGATGAATTTCAAGAAAGGTCCTGCTGAAGCTAGCACGAAGTCAAGTGTCACCGCATCCCTGTGGCTTATGTCTGATCGCGTCGCTTGGGGGAGCGCATCCGGTCTTTCGATTGCGTTAGCACTCATCACTGCTGCCGAATGTAGGGCTATCTGGCACTGGCCTTCTCTCCTTTACGGCTTGGTCTTGTGGGTGTGGTGGGGTCTCGTTGCCAGCTTCTTTTGGACGGTGAGCCGCCGTTTTCCTATAAGCCTCACGTTCAAACTGAAGTCATTGCTGCTCCACTTGAGCATTGGCAGCCTCCTCGCTTTCGTTCACCTTCTTCTCCTGGGTAGTTTGGGCTTCCTCGATCAAGGCTGGCAGCTACGACAAACGGCGTGGAGCATCTGGTCTACCAATCTGGATCTGAATCGCTTCGGATTGGAGACATTAATCTATGTGGCCATTATTGGCTCAGAATTTGCGATCGGCCAGAATTTAGCATCGCGACGGGATGCTCTCCGAGCCGCCGAATTGGAACGTCAACTCTCCGTGGCTCAGCTTCAGGCCCTTCAGATGCAGCTCCATCCTCACTTTCTGTTCAACACCTTAAACTCCATAACCGCCTTAGTCGAGTTTGGTCGCCAAGCTGAAGCGACAGAAATGCTGAAACATCTGAGCGGGATGTTGAAGACGACACTGCGTCAGAAGACTCCAGAAAAAGTGCCCTTGTCGCAGGAGTTGGTTCTCCTGGAGAGCTATTTGGCAATCGAGCAAGCCCGCTTCGCAGACCGTCTCAAGGTGGAGATTTCCGTCGATCCGACAGCACTTGGGGGGCTGGTGCCTTGCTTTTTGCTACAGCCAATCGTTGAGAATGCGCTGAAGCATGGAATCGCCCAACTCGTTTCAGATGGAGCGATCCGGACTGTCGTGCTGCGCAGAGGTTCTTCGCTTCTCCTCAGTGTGATGGATAACGGACCTGGAACGGGTGCGCCGGGCTCTACGGGTCATGGAATCGGTCTGAAGAATACGGAGGATCGTCTCCGGCACTTCTACAAAGACCGTTTCGAGATGCGAGTCGACCGCCCACGGGCAGGTGGATACGAAGTGTCGATCACGATTCCCTTCGAGGTTGCTCCAGTATGATCCTTCGAACCCTCGTGGTCGATGACGAGGCGCTTGCCCGGGAACGGTTGCGCTTTCTGCTCGCTCAGCAGAGTGAAGTTGAAGTTGTAGGTGAGTGTCGGAACGGCGGTGAGGCAGCGACCTACCTGGCAAGAAACGAGGTGGACCTGCTGCTTGTGGACATTCAGATGCCGGTTGTTGGGGGCTTCGATCTTCTTTCAAAGCTTGGAAACAAGGCACCTTTGGTCGTCTTTACCACGGCACATCATGAGTACGCCACCCAAGCCTTTGACGTGCACGCTGTGGACTATCTTACGAAGCCGATTGAAGCCGAAAGGCTGCAGCTCGCAATCGACCGAGTTCGCGAACGCCTCCAGGCTCAGAAAGCAATCCTTACCCAAGAGGCTCTACACCGCGTGTTGGGGGAGCTTCCTTCCGTCAAGAAGGTCAACTATCCCAAACGACTTTTGGTGCCGAACGGTGGAGTCGATATATTCGTTGATGTAGAAGAGATCGAGTGGGTCGAAGCGGCCGATTATTACGCGTGCCTCCATGTGGGGAAGCGAACGCTGCTGCTCCGCGAAACCATGAAGGAGCTTGCAGACACTTTGGACCCAGCTCTATTTGTTCGCATCCATCGTTCTGTCATCGTCAACATTGCGAGAGTCAAGGAAGTGCTGCGGGAAGGACGTGGCGACGGCACGGTTTTACTCCGAAACGGAGAGCGGCTGAAGATGAGCAAAGCTGGTTGGAATGCCTTGCTCTCAGCCGGGGAGTACCAACGCTCCTAGAAGCTAAAGCGAACGCCAAGCTCCACTCGACGGGCCGGTTCTGCCGTGAGCGGTTGACCAACAGCAGCGGAGGACAGAACAGAGTTCACAGCCGTGACGTTGGTGTGATTGAGCAGGCTGGCACTCCGCACGTTAAAGCTCACTGTGCGTGGATGGTCTTTGTTCTGTGGATTCAGAATGAAGTCTCGACTCAGATTTACATCGAGATGGAGAACAGCAGGCATGGTGCCCAAGTTTCGCGATATCGTCCCGTTTACAGCATCGGGTGTCAGTAGGCCGAATCGAGTGTTATAGACGTTTGATCCTTGAGAAGAGGCGTATGCGGGCCGGTCATTAAAACTGCCGTCTCCATTGTTATCTGTGCCAGTCGTTATGTTGTAAGGATGACCACTATGGGCGTCCAGCTCCGCGTCGAACTCCAGTTTGTCAGGTAAATTCAGATTTCCAAGCAAAGTGACGCTGTTCGCGGTAAGCCAATCGACTCTGGCCGATTCGCCTTGGTCCGAGTAGCTGGACTGTGGCATGACCGGGGAAGAATCGGAGTCTCCGGCGTTTGACTTGAAATTCATGTGCGCGTACCTGGCAGAGAGGCCGAAGCGCTTATAGCTGTGCTGGTCGAGACTGAAGGACGCCACGTCGCCGTTCAGATGACCCGAGTTTTGGTACACGAGGATGTTCTCGTTTGGAGCAAATGGTCTTGGTGCCTGCAGAGCCGTTAGAGGGTTTACCTCTTCACCGATGCTGCTAGGCGTCAAAGGTGCGTTGATGTTGCGTATCCGGACAACGTTGTAGTCCTCGCCATAGTAGAAGTTCAGACGGGCCAACCACTGGTGGGGGAACGTGTGCTCCGCATTGGCATAGATCACAACAGAACTCTGCCGAGCAAGGGACGATTCGGAAAACTGATAGACAGTGCCCACCTGCACTGATCCCACAGTAGGTACTAACGGTGTTTGGAAATTGGGCGAGTAGACTGTCGATTCTTGCTTCCGCAGGCCATTGACCCCGTAGACCTGAGTTGCGTAGAGCGGATTTATGGGTTGGCTGCTGAATAGCCCCGCACGTAGGTGAAATACCCAGGTCTGCTTTTGATCGACCGCCCACGCGAGACCAAACCGAGGTTCGAAGCTGGCGAAACTGGTTGGTGTGGTCTGAAGATCGTACCGGAGACCTCCGGTGAGCGTCACCTTCGTTGAGAGCTTGCAGGTGTCCTGCACATAGAGCCCCAACCGCCATTGCGTCACGGGCACAACCGGATTTCCCGCAATGACCTGGTATGTCGTCGGCTGTCCGCCAGGCAGATTGAGCAAAGCGCGACGGTACTGTTCAAGTGGAGTGACGGTCTCGGTCTGACCTGTTGGCGCATTGTTTGAGGTGAGAGTCGGCGCTGCACCACCGCCGAAGACGTATGAGCCGGTGAAAGAGCTTGGGTCGAAATCATGAACAAAAATGCCAAGTGCCTGGACACCGGCCTTCAGCTCATGCTTACCTGCGCTTCGTATGATGTCGTCATCGATCTCAATATCCCGCTCACGATAGACAGCAAACTCCTCATCAACCAAGACAAAGAGAAGACCACCAGGTGTGTGGTCCACATGCACGACTGAGTGTCTATCGAAGATTACCAAGACTCTTCCACCTTTCCTCACGTAGATTAAGGTAACGCATATGGAGTGACCTCGGATTGTAATTCTTACGCGATTGGTTTGCGATATAAGCCACATGTAACGCCTCAATCGCAACCCGTGACATTTCCAAGAAGCAGTGAAGCAACATTGTGTCGACTTCAGGGGCTAGAATCTGGCCAGGATGATTGTCCATCCGTCGATCGAAGCAGGTTCAGTCAAAAGATGCCCCCTGCACCTCTACACGGAAGGCCAAACCCATTTACGAATCCTATGATTACCAAAGAATGTTTTTTGCTAGCGGTGAGCATAACCTTAGGGTAAGATTGGGAAATTGAGGAGTGATCTTCTATGTATGCGGATTCTCCCAGATCAGCTGTACCATCCTCTTCACCAGCGGTGCCAAGCTCACCACGATCCATCTCCCTCATTGACGTCGTCGTGGCCCTGACCAGCGCGCCTTCTATTGATGCGGGCCCATCTCCTCGGTATCCCGCAGAAGGCACAGCAGCCTTCGATCCCGAGGGTCCAGAAGATTCTCACCTTTTGCGCGAAATAAGAGGCGGCGACCAACTTTCGATGAGTCTCCTTTATCATCGATATTCACGAGTGGTTTATCGCGTTGCATTGAAGATGCTACGCGATGAATCGTCTGCGGAAGACGTACTTCAAGAGGTTTTCATGATGATCTGGCGTAGGCCAGATGTCGTTGCTGCGGAGGTTACATGTTTAAAGGGGTGGATGACGGTTGTAGGCCGTAATCGCGCTTTGGACGTCCTGCGTAAGCGCGTCAAGTTCTCTTCTTGTTCTTGTGAGGAGAGTGTTCTTGCATCTCCCAGCGACTACGCACTAAGACTTGAACATCAGATGATGACGAACCACGCGATCATGATCATTAGTTCCCTCCGTGCTGACACGCGAGTCTTACTGGAGATGGCTTTTTATCGTGATTTGACGCACCGGCAAATTGCAGAAGAGACGGGACTTCCTTTAGGTACCATCAAGAGCAAAATTCGAAAGGGGTTGTTAGAAGTGCGTGATGCATTTTCACAGCCACATCTTTTAGGTTATAAGAAGAATCAAGCGCTCGTAAACGCATCCTTTTGAAGTTGAGAGAAGCTGTCTACCCTCCACAAAGGTGCGGAAGCGCCCTTCACTGGCGCGCAACACCGCTTCCGCTCGCCTCATCTCGGTAACGTCCTCAATCGCCAGCAGAACCATAGGCTCGGTCCCCTTCGTTGCCGCGAGCAACGCGCATTCAGCAACATAGTCCGGCTGCCAAGGCTCTCGAAACTGTGTTTTACCTCAAAGTCTGTCACCGCCTTATTGTTTGAGAGTACCGTCTCCGACAGACTGCGGAGTTGCGGGATATTCCACTGGCCGTTTCCAAGGTCGTAAATAAACCGGTGGACCGTCTCCGCTCGCGACACGTGAAAAAGTGTTCACGAACGGCATATTCGCCGTCACAACTCGAAGCTCGCACTCGTGCCGTTTAGTAAAAACGATGCGTCCCCGAAGGCTCAGTCTCGTGAATAGCACGTCTGAGATGTATGAGGTTGATGATCAGTATTATTTGACAACGGGAGCGATCGTAAGCAGAACGTCTAAATCTCCTGTGGCCGGAAAGCTGAACAGGCGTTGTTTCACCATGAATCTTCCCTCCGAAGTCTCCATTAGGTCACCGATGGCTGGAAAGTGTTCGGCGTTGTAGATCGTCATGTGGGGCAGCTGGCTGCTGCCATCCGGAGCTTGGTTGCAGACGTGAAGGGTGGTAGTCATCCCAAATCCTACATGGCACTCAGCGTGATATCTAGCCGCATATCCGTGAGGAAGGTTAGGTGCACGCCAGCAGCATCAAGCTTGACCTGTGGAGCGCTACGAAAAAGACTGAAGGAGGCGTGACTCGAGCGAAACCACGCCAACGCCTTCGGCATACACCGATATCCACGGTTCCAAACCGTGGTCTTCCGAGCTCTTCCTGATCCAAACGACCCGTCCAAGATGGAGGGTGCCCGTACCTGAATGTGTTCCCTTCAGGTCACTCCCTTCAACCTGGTAAGGCGTGTCTTCGGTGACAGTGCATGAGTCGCAGTATTCGACCGGCTTCATTGGACACCTCCTCTCAATTGCACGATCCAAGCCTTTTCGTGAGTTCAATGCCCAGCTACAGAGAGCCCATCCGCACTGTGCAGTGATCTTTTGGTTCGATTTGCCAGCTTCGTGTGAAGTCGAGTTACAGCTTCTCGAAGAACACTCTCGATACGGTCAATAGCCGCAGACTCTAGGACGCCTCCTGCACTGGCACTGAGGGTGGTCTTCTGTGTCTCCAAGACAAGGATCTCGCTTAGAGTAACGGCAATCTGAACACGCAATGCGAAAGCAGTTTTGGCTATCATGCATGCCATCCTACAACCAAGAGAAGTCTAAATATGTTACTTTAATAACATACTGGGTGTTACTCAAAGGTGAATCGTCTTCGGCTAGACAGGTTTGTCAGCTCTGGAGGCACTTTGAGTGATCGATCCCAAAAGTGCCGCTGCTGCGAATTGGAAAAGATAGTTTTCGGCTGATATAAGCTACTCATTCGGCTGAAAACTTAGGGGTTAAATCAAGAGGAGGGAAGGATGCGTGTTCTTTGTAGCACAATCGATGAGAACGATGTTGAGGGAGAGGTAATCGGTGGAGACTCCTTCGACCCGATCACGGAAATGTGGGATTTCGAATCAACGTTCACCGTTCGGTGCGATGATGGGGCACTCTTTGAGGTGTGTGGTTGGCTGGTGGATGTCACCATAGTGGGATCTCCCCGGCTACTCGTGGTCATGTGAACGCATAAAGAAAACTTGTATAACGTTCAATGTTTTGCGGTTGCGGCAATCCTGATGTCAGTAGGCGTTGACCGGAAGAGGATCTTTGCCTGGCGATGCGACGGTGAGACTAGGGTCACACCGCCAGTCGCATACGCTGTCGATCCGGGTCTCGCCAAAGCTGGCAGCGTTCCTGGAAGATGAGCGAAAGCGTATCTCTGAAGAGATCGGAGTCGAGGCATCAGCAAGTGAAGTTGCCCGTCATGCAATCGAGAAGCTTTTAGGGGTCGACTCAGAATTCGGACCGTAATGCACGTTAGTGAAGGCTTCGGTGAACAGAATCAACAGCTTAGAACGTGGAGTCTGGCGCGAAAATTGGCAGGTAAGGCATGGCTGTAAATCCTTTGTTTGCAGCGTGGATAGCTGCTTACCGTGCTTAGATATCAGAATTCTGACTCCACCCCTATATCGCCATTGCCAGCCGCCTGATTGAGCGTGGGGCCGATTGCCTGATTCTGGGCTGCACGGAGGTTGGCATGCTGCTCAATCAAAGCAACGTACCGGTGCCAGTCTTCGACACGACGCTTGTGCATTGCGATGCCGCACTAACATTTGCTCTCTCCGAGCCCGGAGACCTGCTTGGCAAGCATGCCTTCGGCCCCTTTGTAGCTGGCAGCAGGGATGACATCGGACCGTATGTCCTGACAAGTGGTCTAGGGTTGACCGACAGCGACGATGCTGGGTCGTTCCGGGTGAGCAGGTCTAGATGATGCCATACGCGTTTCTGGAGACTTATGAAGCTGTTCCTCAGAACCTGCAGGTGGACTGTCGGTCTTATGGGCGCAGATCATCCGCATTTAGGAGATGATCCACACTCATAAGCTTTTCGGCAAGCCGCTTACCATGGGATCGGCGTGTTTTCCCAACGTGTGAACGTGCCTGTCGGACCATCCGCGCCGAGCAAGGCAACACGCACGACCTCGCGGGAGCCATCCTCGACGGACTCGGTTCCCGCATACCCATTGAGGTTTGTTTTGGTGAAGCCTGGTGAAACTAGATTGACTTTGATCTTGGACGACTCAAGCTCGACCATCATCGCCAAGGTGATCGCGTTCTGTGCTGCCTTGGACGCCGGATACACCGGGCCGTAAAACGAGTGATATGGGAAAGCCGGGTCCGCGTTGGTCGTCAGTGAGCCGACGCCGCTCGATACGTTGACGATCCGGGCGTCAGACGACTCGCGCAGCAGCGGCAGCATCGCCTGGTACACGGCAAGCGTGCCGAAGACGTTGGTCTCCCACACCGTGCGTATCTCGTCGAGAGATGCATTACTCGCAAGGGACATCTTGGCGTACTCCTGCAGCGACAAGCTGCCTTTTCTCGTGTTGGAGATCGCCGCGTTGTTCACGAGCAGGTCGAGGAGACCGCATTCCTTGCGGATCGACTCTGCCGCTTCCGCAATCGACACCCGATCTGTCACGTCGAGTTGCAGCGCAATCGCACCCGACCCTACACGGCAACGGTGACCTCCGGAGCAACGGATCTTGCAGGAGATCCGCTGGGGACCGCCGGCGCCCCAAATCCATGGATCTTTACAACGGCTGCAGCAATCGTGCCGCCGCCGATCGTTGTCGGGCCGACCATCTCGCTCTTTGGAGCGTTTGGCGGGGGCGCGGGGATCACAAATCAAGGACTCCTGACGGCCATCAATAACGGAGATATCGGGACCACGGGTGCATCGTCTCTCATCACCGGATTTCACGATGACAGCGTCGTGACGCTCACTGGTGTAGATGCATGCACCTATACGGAGACTCCTTTGTCTACGGGAATTGTGGGACCCACAGCGGCCACACCCGGAACGGGGCTTACCACGATCTTCACAGCCCCCGGCACGAGTGAGCCCACAACAGCATGCCCCAATGAAGGAACCGCCACAACCTTCGCCACCGCAACTCAGGGTGCGCTAGAGGCCCAGATTGCCTACAACACACTTCAAGGCCTGCCTCCAGGGATTACGCTTTCGAACAACGAGTTGGGCAATCGAACCCTGGCCCCTGGCACGTACACTTCCGCAACCTCCTATGGCATCACTCAGGGGCCGCTTACGCTCGACGCCCAAGGTAATAACAATGCGTACTGGATCTTTCAGATGGGATCGTCTCTCCAGGTGGGCACGCCTACAGAAGCACAAAGTGTTGTTCTTATCAATGGTGCCCAGGCAAGCCACGTCTTCTGGGCGGTAGGTGGTCTTCCTGGCGCGGTCATCAACTATGGAGGAGGCGGGACGATGGTGGGAACAATTATTTCTTCGCCGGGAATCACGGTCTCAAGCCCCGGAGTTGCAGCTATAACGACCATAGACGGCAGAGTTATTGCCTTGTATGCATCGATCACAATGGTCAACACCGTGATCAACGTCCAGTAAGCTGCACCGCTGCCAACCTCGAACGAGGATGGCAGCGGCCTACAGAAGAGTAAGACGTTTTGAGGCTGTGCGGCACTCACGAGATTCAGGAGAATGAGATGAGATTATTTTCGGGGACGTTCGCTACGCTGGCCGTTGCTCTAGCTGCAGTACCGATGTTGTTGCTGCCGAAAGTGGCTGTGGGACAAACGGCAGTGATGGTGCCCGCGCGGCAGGCGAGAAGCTACGAGACGCCTAAGATTGAGGTGTTCTTAGGGTATTCGCGGTTCGGGACCTTATCGAATGACACGGTTACGGGCAATCGTATGGTGGGCCTGAATGGAGGAAGCGCTTCGGTCGCGGTCAACTTCAACCGCTATCTTGGGATCGTGGGTGAGTTTGGCGGCTATGACGACAGCCAGTTGGAACTCACCGGCACCGGAGTCAATCAGCCGTTCGTAGTGGACTCCAGCGGTACGGCTTACACCTATCTTTTCGGGCCTCGGCTCTCATTCCGCAATCACACCCGCTTTACACCGTTTGCGCAGATCCTAGCCGGAGGCGTTCATGCGTCTGCTGTAACCGTGAACGATTGCACCGGATCGGCTTGCGCGGTTCTTCCTTCGCAAGACTCCTTCGCGTTCACCGGCGGCGGCGGGCTGGACATTCGCCTGACACACCGCATTTCCATTCGTGCGGTGCAGGCGGAGTATATGCTCACCAGGTTTCAAGGCGTCGCAAATGGCGTTTCCACGGGGGCGAGCACCAACCAGAATGATCTGCGGCTCTCTTCCGGCTTACTGTTTGCGTTCGGTGGCAGGCCGCCACTGCCTCCCGTGCTGCTCGCCTGCAGCGTACAGTCGAGGACCGTTTTCCCTGGCGAAGCGTTGACAGCTACCGCGACAGCAACGAACTTGATCCCCAAGCGCAAGGTCCTCTACAGCTGGACGACAAGCGGCGGAGTCGTGAGCGGCACTGACTCCAACGCAACCATCAGCACGGCAGGTTTGGCGCCAGGCAGCTACACGGTTTCCGGCCATGTTTCGCAGGGTGGTCGTGTGGACGAGCAAGCAGAATGTACGGCTGAATTTACAGTGCAGCCGTTCGATCCACCCACGGTCTCCTGCTCGGCGAATCCCTCGAGCGTGATGCCGGGCGATAGTGCGATGGTGACGGCGCAGGCGACGAGCCCGCAGAACCGTCCGCTCAGCTACTCGTACATCGCGAGTTCGGGAGCCATCAGCGGAACGACTTCAAGTGCAAGCCTAAGTACGAGCGGTGTGGCGCCGGGTCCGATTACGGTGACTTGCAACGTCGTTGACGATCTGGGCAAGACAGCTAGCGCGACTACTAACGTGAACGTCAATGCTCCTCAGGTTACTGCCGCTCCTCAGCCTAGCGCGCTTTGTGCGATCTCGTTTGAGCGTGATCGGAAACGACCCGTGCGTGTAGATAACGAAGCAAAGGCCTGCCTAGACGATATCGCCCTGCAACTGCAACGTGAGTCGGCCGGCAAGCTAGTCATCGTCGGAAATTATGGCAAGGGGGAAACGCCGAAGGTGGCTGCAGAACGGGCTCTCAACGAGCGCCGGTATCTGACTGTGGAAAAAGGTGTCGATGCGGGGCGGATAGAACCGCGCGTCGGTTCCGCGGGCGGACGGACGGCAACGAACACCTTCGTCCCGGCCGGGGCGATGTACAACCAAGGTGACAGCTCGGCCATCCCTCAACCCTGAGGGACAGTTGCAAACGACCAAGCCGGTACCCAAAGGGGCCTGGCTTGGTCGTTTGGTAGGAGGGACGGTGCCTTTCTGGATTGTCCGTCGAAGCTGTGGCTGCGATCAATCTTCAACCGATCGAACGGCAGTTAAGGCTGGAGTATCCGGTCCAAAGTCATCTTTGGCGAGATGACAACCCAACTCCTTTAGGACTTGGGCAATAGCCTTAGCCCAGTCAAAATTGTTGATCAGCACGCTTTCTGTAATTTCAATTGCTAGCCGATTCAGCGGGAAACCGGTCTCCTCAAACACTTGGTTAGTCTTCTGAAGCTGTATACATGACCTCCACACAGGCAATTGATCTGCGGTCGAAAATAACCGTATTGAGTGTAAACAGTGCGTGTCTTATATCGTTAATCCCAGCGATACGTCTGAGACGGCCTATGTCGACCCGAAGAGTTCTCGATTCGCGCAAACGCAAAATTGCCAACTCCCTCATTGAGTAACTCACGATTAACGTTCACGCATGAAATGAGCTTTACCTCGCGTGTACTCACTTAACCATCCTTCAGGCAATGCAGGGCCGCCTTGTTACTCCTGAAACGAGCGTTTCAGAGACAGCAAGCTTCGCTAGCGTGATTCTTCGGCAGCGGTTACAGGCTGTCCGGCCAGACTGCAATCGCGGTCTGGATTGCACCGCCCACAGTCATTCCCTCGCGATCCAACGCTTTCTTAATTTTCCAGGCGAGCACTTCGTCTTTGAGCGTGTGAACGTGCTCATGCGTGCTGATGATTTCGCCACCGACCTCACTCTGAGCTGTCATTGCGTGCAGCGAGCCAATCAGACCGGTCGCGTAGATTGCATCCGAGTGTGCGGCGTCCAGATCACGGTTCACAGTGCTGATGTGCTCCTGCATATCGGCGCTATACCGCCATTCATAAGCGCCCGCAGCTGCCAGTGCGCCAACAACGAGCAACATCGTGACTACTTTCTTCATTCCCGACCCACTTTTATGTTCTTCCCAGCGAGGATCATAGCGCCACAGGATGATTCTGAATCACAAGCTCTCCTCCGACAAATGACAATTCAGTATGCGATGCGCTCCACTTCATCCAGCGCAACCTGGTCGCTTCTGCGGTCATAGAGCCCGGTGGTGCGGGCGCTTTCATGCCCTGCCATCGCTTGAGCAATCTCAAGCTTGCCGCCGTTCTGCAGGTAGGTGGTGATCCCGGTGGCGCGGAAACTGTGAGCGCTGATCTTGGTCCGCAGTCCTGCAGTTCGCGCCCGTTTTTGGATCATCATGTGCACATTAGCCTGTGGCAGGGGAGTGCGATCTGTCAGCCGGCCATGGCGCAGGGTAGGGAAGAGCGGGGCCTCGGGTTCGCTGCCAAGGCCGGACGCCGCAATCCACTCCTCTAAATACTGATCTAGGTTATGATGGCAGGGAAGCTCGGTCACCTTGCCGCCCTTCTCGTGGAGCCGTACCCAGCCGCGGCGCTTTTGAACGTAGAAATCCTGGACCTTCATACCGACGGCCGCCCCGACGCGGGCGAAGGTGTAGCCCATCAAGCCGATGAGGGCACGGTCGCGGAGTCCAAGCAGGGAAGTAGTGTCGATCGCGGCCAGCAGCTCGTGCATCTCCTCGGCCGAGAGCACCGAAGTCTTGCCTTTCCGAACGCTGTGTCGGGGTCCGCGCACCGAAGCGGCTGGATTTGAGGGAAGGACGCCGCCCGTCACCATGTAGTCGAAGAGCATTCGGATCGCCGCCAGGTGCTGCTTGACCGAGGGCTTGGCCATGCCATCGGCCAGCAGCTTCTCTATATAGGTGGCGACCAGAACCGGACCGATGCGCTCGAAGGGACAGCCGCGCTCCTCGCACCAGGCGAGAAAGGGGCCGATGGCATTTGAGTAGGCGCGCCGGGTATTGCGGTTGCGTATGTTGGCGGTGAAGAACTCGACGAAGCGATATGCGGCTCGATCCCCGGCCGCTCCAATGATTGCCGGCAAGTGGGCGGATAGGGAGGCTGGGAGGAGTAGCTCTGGAGACATGGGGTTTGTCATCAAAACCAGCGCTCGTGCATGAGTTCCAGAAATGCGCGCGCGATGGGCAGACCCGATGCCGACCCAAGAACGGCATCCACCGGGCATCTTGGGCAAAGCGCGGTCTGTCCGTCGTCGGTCCACTCCACGATATCCGACGGCGGAAACGTGCTCAAGCAATAGAAGCACCCGCAGATGTCGCTGGCTTCGATCTCCGCGCTATGCCGAATGCAGTGCTTATGCGCGGAGCCGAGATCTGGAGTTTCCATGCTCACCATTGATATATGATAACTTCCTTTATCATATATCCAATATGGACAAACTCCGCCCCACGGAACGAAGTTCCCGTTTAAAAGCGATGGCTCTCTATCGGGTCTTCTTAAAGGTGTGCTTCGCGTTCGGGGTTCGCTACGCCTTCAGCTCGTTCCACGCCAAACGAGCGAGGAGGCTCACGGTGCAAATCGTGAGGCAGAGCTGGATCGCAAGCTGCTCGAATCCCCGGATCAACTGAATCGCATGATCCATATACCATCCGTGCAAATAGAAAGGCCGCCCGAGGGCGACCTGAACGACAAAAGGGACCGGCACATGGCCAGCCTCTGAGAGAGTTTTCTTTGCTACCTATCTAGTAGGGTTGGAAAGGGCCTTTCGGGACATTTTTTTCTGCATTTTTTTGGCGGCGGCGCGAAGGCGGTCTTTGCCAGTGCGATCGAAACGCTTCCATGCCGCTTGAAGCTCCTTACGGGATGCTTCGTCGGGCTGCTCAGCCATGGCCTTATCGCGGCTGATGCCGCAGCTTCGATATTCGAGAACAACCGTCTCTGCGTCGTCAAAGCCAGCAAGGCGGCCCCATTCCTCCAAATCGATCATTAGCCCCGGTCTTGCATGAATGTGGTGATCGCTAACGCTTGCGTTGTAATTATCAAGTTGCTGTTTGATCTGTTCGGGCAGCTCGATCGACACCTTTAGGCTGGCGGGCAGTTTGGCCCAGAGGCGCTCGCGCAGCGATTCGTATTCGTCGTACTGCTCTCCGTGGCCACCCGGCCTTCAACCGCCGTCTCCGCCGCGAACGGCGGTTGAAGTCTCATTGGCATAGGTGATGTAATCCATCGCAAGATCGGGAGAAAAATCCTCCCCGGCTCCGACTGCATCGAAGGGCACGACATGAGGGTCTGTTGGCGCCCACATACGTGCTGCTTCGCGCCGGGCTACCGTTTTCACATAGGCCCGTGGATCTTTGGCCTCGCGCCAACGCCCTTGCTTGAGCGCGGGGAGGAGGCCCGGATAGTCGTCAGGCCCAAGGCCAAGCCGCTGAATCACCAGCCAACGCGCCTCTGTGCCGGCTTCCCCTTGTTGGCCTGCTGCATTATCGAGGATCGTAAGCCACTCTTCGCGGCTGAGAGGCACCTTCATTGCGTGATCTTATGCCTGCGGTCTGTGCATTTGAACGCTGGAGGCTCGCTCTCCTCTCTAGGACGTGCCTTTCTACCAGCGGCCGGTAGCTCAGCGTGCTCTATCGTCCGTTTCTGACGGGACCCCTATTGGCTGAGTAAGGATCGGATAAAGCTACGGGGTTAGATCACTAAATCCGGTTAGTTTCACCGGCACCCCATCGGGGAACTGTGCAATCAGGGTAAGTGTGCCGCCCATTGCTTCAACGGACCGCTTCAGGGTCGAAAGGTGAATGTCGACGCGCTTTTCAGATCGTGAAACCTGCTCCTGCTTCACGCCTAGCTTCTTGGCGAGCTGAACCTGGGTGATCTTGCGAGCCTTCCGCAGCTCGCGCATCGTCATTTCCTCGGCCACGAGTTCAGCAAACCGCTGGTCGATCTTCTTACGGCGTGAGGCCGGAAGGGCGTCGAGCATTTCATCAAGAGTCTTCATCGCCTTTTCCCTTTCTTTGTTGCCGGCTTTGCAGCGGCCTGTTTTGCCGCTGCAGCCTTCTCCTCGGCCTTCATCGTCTCAAGGTGCTGCGCGTACCGTGCATCAGCCTTGTCGATTAGCCGCTTATAAAATTTCTTCTCGCTGACGCCGCTTTTATCGGCTGCCACGAGCACGATGGCCTCGCGCTTGGGATCGAACGCAAAAGCCGCTCTCCACTCACCATCTGCTGCCTCGAACCGCAGCTCCTTCATGTTTGCGAAGTTCGAGCCCTTCAACGTATCTACGTGCGGCCGGCTAGTCTCCGGGCCGTACTTCCTTACGAACTTGGCCTCCGCAAACAGCTCGTCCTGCACATCCTCGCCAAGTGCATCGAACTCGGCCTGAAAATCCTCGTGAAACTTTACTGTCCACTCCATCGATAATGCTCCCAAAATCATATGCAGTCAACAGCATATTTAGCTGCCTCTATTGTGCGTACATAGAGGCTCGCTCCAAAGCCTTCCTGACAACCACTCGCTCGCCAAGGGCCTCTTTTTCTGGAGGTTCTGCCTGGTTTTGTTCATGGTGACACTATCCCAGCAGACGGTTGCGCTGATCGAGCGGAAACTGCAACAATGCCTCGCCAGCGTCAAATTCCGATTCGCTCTACCTCGTCAAGTGACACTTCATCATCGCGACGGTCGTACAGGCCGGTTGTGCGGGAAGATTCATGCCCCGCCATTCGCTGAGCAATCTCCAACTTGCCGCCGTTCTTAAGATAAGCCGTAATGCCGGTCGCCCGAAACGTGTGACAGCCAATCTCGGTTTTGATCCCTGCGGCGAGCGCTCGCCGGCGAATCATGCGCCAGACATCGGACTGGAGCAGGGAATTGGCAGTAAGATCGCCCGATCGCCCGCGCGTCGTGCGAAACAGAGGGCTTTTCCGGTCTTCCGCTATCCCGGCTGCTCGAATGTATTCCTCAAGGTAGCGATCTAAATTGTGGTGCGTCGGCATTTCGTGTTCCTTGCCGCCTTTCTCGTGGAGCCGCACCCAACCGCGTCGGCCCTGCACAAAGAAATCCTCCACTTTCATCGAAGTCGCCGCTCCCACGCGGGCGAAGGTGTAGACCATGAGACCAATCAGCGCTCGGTCCCGTAAGCCGGGAAGGAAACTGACATCAATCGAATCGATCAGGGTCCGTGCTTCGTCGACCTGGAGGACCGGCGTCTTGCCGCGCCTTTGCGAGTGCTTCGGCCCGCGCACCGCGTGGGCCGGGTTCGTGGGGATTACCTGGCCGACCACCATCCAATCGAAGAGCATTCGCAACGCGGCTAAGCGCAACTTTACCGTGGGCTTGGAATGGGTTTTGATCTGCATCTCGACGAAGGCCGCGACGTGTACCGGCTGCACCTGGGCGAGATCCCCAATGCCGTGCTCGGCGCAAAAGGCGGAAAACTGGCGGATAGCCTCGCGGTAAGCGCGGCGCGTATTTGGGTTGCGAATGTGCGAGCTGAAGAAGTCGCGCATCCTCGCCCGTGCCTCGGGCCGTGCTGTGAAGACGGAGGGCGGGGAAGCGGTGGAATTGACAAGAGTAATTTCAGCGCCCATTAGGAGGATGGCTTGCGCGCTACGATGGTCGTGAGCGGTGGAAAGGTGCGGAACCAATCCGCTGCTTTTCGATCTACGACCAACCCGTTCTGACGAAATGTTTCTGCATATTCTTTCGTCAGCTTGTAATCCGAGATGATGGTGATGCCGCCAGGCTTGAGTACACGTGCGATCTCTGCACATGCCTGCTGACGAGCGACCTTGTCATAAATGTTATGTAGACAGAGATTGGAGACGATGACGTTGAACGTGGCATCCGGGAAAGACATCTGCTGAGCGCTCTCGCTGACGAGGGTACAGAGGTTGGCGACGCCCTCGATCGCCAGGTTGCGCTGAGTCGCTGCGGCAGAGTTACCGCTCAGATCTTCCTTGTTCCAAACATCGATGCCGGTGGCCTGACCCACAGTAAGGCGCTTCGCCGCTCCAATCAACATGAGCCCACGGCCGGTGCCTACATCGAGTACCTGTTCGTCACCGCGCCATAAATGAAAAGCAAGCATCCGGTCGCGATGGGAAAACTTGCCGTGCAGGCTATAAAGCAGCATAAGAAAGCCTTGACCCAGGAGAAAGCCAGCGGGCCAAAAGAAGGACCTGCTGATGATGACGACTGGTCCTAGATGAAGCGCAGCAGGCGCGAAGAGAGCAAGAAGCAGGCAGACCGCTCCGAGGATCAGCAGATTGCGTATCACTCCTGGAGCGTCGATACCGTATTCGGCATTTCTGACAGGTGAATTCGCCACAATCAACCTTCCGTAGCAGACTTGCAACGACATGATCATAGCGCATTATCACGCATGATAAAGGACATTATCATGCGGGAAAAGCAGTTCTTGAATTGAACGGCCGCTGCGCAAGGGACCGATTGTTCAAATACGCTGTAACTATGACGACGCAGCCGACAATCTTCCGTCCCTTTTCCCTCCTGCACGCTGAAGCTCTGTGCTTCCTCTTTGCTTCCTGCGGCGCCTATCATCTGCTGTTTCCACACCACTGGGTGTTGTTCGCCTGTCTGTTCCTAGTTCCGGACGTGAGTTTGCTGACATACTTCCGTGGACCGAGCGCTGCGGCCAGCGTCTTCTATAACGTGATGCACAACTATGCGCTCCCTGGTCTTTTGGTCATACTCGCTGCACTGCTCCATAGAATTCTGCTTGAAGAAATAGGGCTGATCTGGATTGCCCATATCAGCATGGACCGGATGCTTGGATACGGTCTAAAGTACCCGGCCTCCTTCAAGTTCACGCATATCCAAAGCACAGCCAACCCAGTGATTGAGCCTGCAGGCTTCGGGGCTCAGGCGTAAGTAACGATAAAGCGCTTCACGTCAGTTGGTCATTCCCCAACGGGTAGGAATAGCGTAATCGGCTGAAATGGTGGTTTCAGAGAGTACAAGCTCAAGTCGATAGGAGGATGCCAATGCTGTACACCATAGGCTAATCTCATTCTGGCGCTGAAAGGCTCTCTTGACTTGTCAGCGCCCATAAGGGGCAATAGCTCAGGCTTCCAATCGAACGAGATACATGGTGCGTGATTGAACGACGAGATTCAGCCCTCCTCCGGTCCTCCTGATCAACGGTTCACCCGTAGAGATTTCAACGCCAAGGCGATTCTTGGTTTTGGAGGTCTCTGCGCCCTCCTCTCCCGGCCTCTGACAGTCCTGGGTAAAGAAGAGTTCTCGACACTACAGCCACTAGCTGCTCAGACGAAGAGACTCGTCGCAGCACTTGCTGCAGTCGGTAATCCGCTGCCCGCTGACGTTATTGCGTCGTTAACTGCTGCTTATAGCAGTCAAGATGAGCAGGCCGGTGTAGCCGCTATTGAGAAAATCCTGGATTCTCGCGTTTTGCTGAACGTGCAGATCAATCCAGAAAGTCGAATCAGCGTGACTCGAGGAGCGGCAAAAGCACTGCTGATTGAGCAGGGCTGGAGAACTTTCCTCGTCAAGGTGCAAAACCAGGCAGGAGACACTACCGGGCTCACAATCTACTGTCCTCAGTCTCGCCCTACGGGCCGTACGTCGGTTCAATCGATTGTTGGAGTTCACGATTTCACGAACGGCGCGGTCGATGTTGTGGAAGCTCGTGATCGATGGATCTCCACGGAGACGTGGGATAAAGCGCCAATGCTGAAGGCACTTTCCGGTCTAAGTGTGGAGTACCGCATTCTGCAAATTTATAGTCGAGATCGAGGTAAGAAGGAAGCCTCTCTTGAGGCGGATGCTGGGCTTGGCGAACAGGACCTCGGCTATCGAAGCACACTGCCGGTTCTGTTCGACTGCTTGCCGTCGAACGATATTCTGGTCCACGTCCGTGACGTTGATGGTTCTCCAGTAGCGGCGTCGCTCCTTATCACCGACACCCTAGATCGTGTGTATCCGGTCCAAGGCAAGCGATCCCTTCCCGATTTATGGTTTGAGAAACAGATTTATCGTAGGGATGGAGAGACCGTTCGGCTGGCGGATGGAGAGTACCGCATCGACTACGGGCGTGGGCCAGAATACCTCCGAAAGTGGCTAAAGCTCTCAATCAAAGGTGGGCAAAGCACACCCATTGAATGTTCACTCGAACGTTGGGTAAAGCCAAGCGAGTTTGGTTACTATTCGGGAGACACACACATCCATGCTGCAGGCTGCGCTCACTACGAAAGCCCCTACGAAGGTGTAACTCCTGAAATCATGTTCCGACAGATTCAGGGTGAGGCTCTCGATATTGGAGACGTTCTAACTTGGGCCCCTGGCTACTACTACCAGAAGCAGTTCTTCAGCGGTCACGTCGAGACTTTCGACAAGATGATGGATCACGCGGGACATCACCATGTCTCTTCCGCTGCGCCAATGGCGGCACTTGGATCGACACTGCGTTATGACATTGAGGTCTCTGGATTCCCTTCAAGCCATTGCGGTCATCTCGTCCTCTTACAGCTTGCACAGCAGGAATACCCTGGCGCGAAGACGCTAGACGAATGGCCGAGCTGGAATTTGCCAATTTTGAAGTGGGCAAAAGCTCAAGGTGCCGTCGTCGGCTACGCGCACTCAGCTGGCGGATTAACCGTAGACAGCACTGAGCTCCCGAACTATCTGATGCCCCGCTTCGACAGCAGCGGCGCGAATGAGTACATCGCTGATGTCACGCACGAGAACTGCGTTGACTTCATCTCGGGCTGCGACCTCTGGCCATTTGCAGAGCTGAACATCTGGTACCACACTCTGAATTGCGGATTCCGGGTGTCATTTGCCGGAGAGACAGACTTCCCCTGCATCACCGATGAACACGTTGGCGGTGGAAGGTCATATGTCCATTTAGATCAAGCGCCCATTGGTGACCAAGGATATAAACAGTGGGTTGCTGGTGTAAAGACAGGAGATTCCTACGTAGGAGATGGCCGAAGCCACGTTTTCAGTCTCTCCGCGATCCAGGGAACCAATGTTCTCAGAGGTCGCGATCTGGAACTACACCAAGCTCAAACCGTACACCTCGAAGCGGTTGTTTGCGCACGCTTACAGGCAGAAGTGGATGACGAGACACGGCAGATTCAGAGGGCGTCGGCCTACGACCGTCCTTATTGGCATCTAGAGCGGGCAAGGATTGGCTCGTCACGCAAAGTTCCTGTTGAAGTCATCCTCAACGGCGAATCGGTTGCTAGGGTCGAAGTCGAGGCCGATGGTCAACCACATCCAGTTAGTTTCGATATTATGGTGCGGCACAGCAGCTGGCTCGCCTTACGCATCCTGCCTTCCGTGCACACTAACCCTATCTACATCACTGTGGGGAATCGTCCTATCCGTTCTTCAAAGCGCAGCGCGGAATGGCGCCGGAAGGCGGTTGATGTGTGCTGGGAGCAGAAGGCTCAGAGAATACGACCGGCGGAACTTGCTGAAGCGAAGGCGGCGTTCGACCACGCTCGTACGACATACGACCGGATCATCCTTGAATCTAAGGGCCCTGCTGAAGAGATTCCGGCAACGCCGCCACCGCCGGTTTCAAAGCCAACAGTGAAGACGCAATAATCAAGGTTGGGCCTCGGAACCCCACGCGAAAAGGAACTTGGCTGCAGCTGAGCTGTACCCAAAAGTCCGTGGAGACTCCGAAAAACGCGCTTGTCGCCAGTTGGATTATTCCAGTCGTCTGTCTAGGCTGTGGGTTTGTGGGACGAGCGCACTATGCTCGTTCCAAGCTCGAAGAGCGGCAAATCCATACCCTCCATCTCGGCCATCTTTCGACTCAAACGCTCCTCGATCGATAGGCCCGGCGGGGAGGATTGTTCTTGCACTTTGGCAGGCACAATCTCGGCCCGCTCTTCGTCCTGCTTCTCACCCCGGAAGAACGATCCGACCGTCTTCGCGGCAGCGACCGTTTTCTCCCGCACCTCGTTGGCAAATTCCTTTGCTCTCTCGATCAGCCGATCAAGGATGCCAATCTCCTGGTCACGCCGTTTCTCGACCTCGGCAACGGCCTTCTGGGTCTCGCGCTCTAAGGTCTGGATCGCTGCCGCCGGGTCAAGATGAGGCGCGGGAAGCTCGGCCCGCTGGCGGCGCTGCTCGTCGATCTCCTGGTGCCGCGCGACGGCCTCGGGTCCATCTCCTTGAAGAGTCTTCAACTCGCGGAGAGCGGCAAGATCCTCCCGGCCCTGCTCGGCCCAGGAACGCGGGTCCAGACGCTGCTCATGAACGTCTCAAGGCTGCACTCTTCGGCCTCACCATCACCGTCAAAAAACCGGTCAGCGACGCCGAGCAGGACTAGCCAGAAATCAGAAAAGTTACTGTCCTCTGGGAGATAAAAATATCTTCCGCCAGCACCACCAAGCCCCTAAATGTGGTAGTTTATAAACTACAGCCAGGTTACATGATCGAATTCCAACAAACCGAGACCTTTCGTAAATGGCGAGTTCGCCTTAAGGATGAAGGGATACGTGCTCGGATCGCATCTCGACTGGATCGTCTAGCCTTTGGGAATGCCGGGGATGTAAAGCCGGTTGGACATGGAATCAGTGAACTCCGGATCGACTATGGCCCTGGTTACCGTGTGTATTTCAAGAAACGAGGCAACACCATCATCATCCTGTTATGTGGTGGAACCAAGAGCACACAGGCAAATGACATCAAAACAGCGAAGCGCTTGTCAGAAGAATGGAGCGAAGAAAATGGCTGAGAAACTGACGACCTACGATCCTGCGGAAGACCTCGGATCGGACAAATCAATCGCAATCTTCATGGCGGAGGCCTTTCAAACCAACGATGCTCGCTACATCTCTCATGCGCTCGGCGTGGTCGCTCGGGCAAAGGGAATGGCCCAGATTGCCAGTCAAACAGGCTTGTCCCGCGAACAGCTCTATCGCTCCTTCAGCGAAAAAGGAAACCCCACTCTGAAAACGACGCTTGCGGTCATGAGCGCCCTGGGCATCGAACTGACTGCAAAAACTCCTACTCTTGCCTGAGAACCGTAGAAAATGGCGACCCAAAGAGGCTGTCCGATGTACCACCGCTTCCGATCTCAGGTTGAATCAGGAACGGGTTTTAGAAGGAAAGAAGCGGTAGTTCGATCTGCCGGTTTTTCGGTTTCTGCGTCAGAGGCGCGAGAGCAGCCCGAAGGTGATTTCCCGGGGTTCTCCCCTGCCCGAAGCCTTCCAGACGCCCCAGCGGTCGATTCTGGCCCTTTGCGGTCTGTTCTGGCACCTCATTGGAAGAACACCACAACCGCCGGACCAACCCCACCTTCATTAGGAAGCTTTTGTTTTTTTGTTGGGAGGTTCGGAGGGGCGCAGCACCTTGGGATGGTTTCGCACAGCAAAAAACCCCCTACTACTTGGCATGTAAGAACTACATGTTCTTAACTACTTGTAAGTCTTGGTGTTTCAGCGGTCGCCAGTCTTGGTGTTTCAGCGGTCGCCAGTCTTGGTGTTTCAGCGGTCGCCAGTCTTGGTGTTTCAGCGGTCGCCAGTCTTGGTGTTTCAGCGTGGAAAAAATACAGTCTTGGTGTTTCAGCGGTCGTAGTAATTGAAAACAAAAGAAACTGCTTTCGCTGATCCAATCTTGGTGTTTCAGCGTGGAAAATCGGCGCAACTCACAGGCTTTCGCACAGATGTGAAGCTCGACATTCGACCATGCGCCATCGCTCAGGATGCCAATGGCACCCTTCCGATACCTCCTCTGCGCACCTGGGTGGCTGCGTTCTTTTCTAGGGCTTCCCTGCGCCGTTATTGGGGTAAACCCAACATCGACACTGGTGGCGAATTCAGCTTAACCGGAACTGTAGAGCTGCGAAGTGGGAGCAGCGGGTCTGGGCCAAAGGCGCTCCACTCGCCCAAGCAGCGATCC